>Ga0180215_1003198_pt1 | contig 15618 bp, 12 predicted proteins | sample eDN3rd37CBELigBY_FD_128871 | JGI IMG/M metagenome (GOLD analysis project Ga0180215, IMG submission 128871) | Enriched backyard soil microbial communities from Emeryville, California, USA - eDNA 3rd pass 37_C BE-Lig BY (version 2) (version 2) | ecosystem: Environmental > Terrestrial > Soil >...
CACGCAACCCCTGACATTCGATCGGCCGCGAACTCGGCGAACTCAGCGCGAACTCAGCGGACCGCCGAGACCGGATCCGGCGGGAAGAGCGACATCAGCTCGGCCCGCTTCGCGTCGAACGCCGCCCGGTGCTCCGCCGCGATCGTGTGCTGCTCCGTCCTGTGGATCTCGAAGGGATCCAACACCCGACCCGCCTTCGACATCACCTGATAGTGCAGGTGCGGGGCGGTCGACCGACCGGTGTTGCCGGAGTAGGCCACGAGCTGGCCCTTCTTGATCCGGGTCCCTGCCTGGATCCCCGGAGCGAGCTCCGAGAGGTGGAGGAAGAGGATCCGCCTGCCGCTGCCGTCCTCGATGTCGAGGCTCCCGCCGTTGACCCGGTAGTTGAAGTTGGTGCGCTGGACCACGCCGGAGAAGGGCGAGGTCACCGGCGTCCCCGTCGGCGCCTTGAAGTCCACCCCCTGGTGGCGGCGCCCGTCCTTGAGCAGGCTGGTGATCTGTTCGTACTCCGCGATCGGACCGTCGACGAGGCGGTGCTCGATCTCCCGCCCCTGCTCGTTGTAGTAGCGCGGGAACCGGGCGCCTGGGAGCTGGAAGCGGTAGGCCTCCAGCACCCGGCCCAGCTTGTGCGAGTCGAAGCGCAGGGCGTGGACCACGGGCTCGCTCCCTGGCGGGAGCTCGTAGACCAGCTCGATCTTGTCCAGGGGGCGCATGTCGCGGCTGACGTCGAGGGCCCAGACCAGCAGGCGGCTCGTCACCAGGGAGAGGGGATCGCCGACCTCCGCTCCCACCGCCTGGATCAGGGTCGCGCCGAGCGAGCCGCGGATCTCCGCCTGGACCGAGAGGAGGCCGCCTTGGGCAGGGGCCGCCGGACCGGATGGTGCGCCGCCTGCGGCAGCTTCGACGGGAGCGCCCCCCGCCGGGCCGGCCCCCCCCGGACCCTCGTCGTCAGCGGCGAGTGAGTCGAGGGGAAGGCCGGCGCCTCCCTCGCCCTCATGCTCGTCGATCGCGTCGGAAGCTGCGGCGATCTCCGCCTGCCCGCCGCCAGCGGAGTAGCGGCCCAAGGCGAAGGAGCCACCTGCCAGGAGGAGCAGGGCGACGATCGTAAAGGGCGTGGCGAGGGGGGAGCGTGGGGGCCTGGAGCTGAGCAGTTCTCTCGTCTTGCGCAAGGTGGATCGTTCCTCTGACTTGGCTCGACCGATGGCGAGGCGGGATAGGGGGAGCGACTTCCTTACAACGGGACGGCCCCGGTGGGTAGGGGCTGAGGAAAAAACGCGAGAGATCCCGCCTGCGACCCTTCGCCCGCTTGCACCGGCGGCGAGATGATGGCACCGATCGTGCCATGGAACGCAGATCCCGCCGCGCCTGGTCCCGCATCGCCCTGCTGTCGATGCTCGCCTCCCTGCTCCTGCCCGCGATCGCCCGCGCCGACGACGTGAGGGTGGAGGTGAAGTCCAAGGCCCTCCACGGCGCGGGCAAGCCGGCCCTGGTGATCATCGCGAACAAGCCGGTGGCCTCTGCGGTGGCGACCCTCAGCGATCCCAAGGGGCAGCGTCAGACCCTGCGCTCCAAGGCGATCGCCGCCGGCGCCTCGGGGGAGCTCCCGATCGACGCCCCCGTGGGGACCACCCGCTACCGGGGGGAGCTGGAGGTGGTCTTCGCCGACGGCAGCTCCGGCAGCATGCCGCTCCTCTTCGAGGTCCTGGTGTCCAAGGGCTTCACCATCGATCCGCCCCCGGTGGAATGGATCGACCCCAAGGCGGGGACCCTCTCCTTCACCATGGGCGGCGTCGCCGACAGGTGTGAGTACGAGGTGCTCTTCGACGGGAAGCCCGCACGGCGCGGGGTCTCCCGCTTCAACGGCGAGGCCCCGGGCTCGAAGCTGACCCTGCGATGGGCCACCCACGGCGAGGACGACGTGGTGCTGCAGGTGAGCTTCACCTGCCACGACCCCGACGGCTTCTTCGCCAAGATCGAGACCTTCCCCTGGGTGCTGCACATCCCCCACGAGGAGGTGATCTTCGCCACGGCAAGATCGGACGTCACCGCTGGCGAGAGCCCCAAGCTCGACGAAGCCTACGAGAAGATCGAGACCGCCATCCGACGCTACGGCAAGGTGGTGCCGATCAAGCTCTACGTGATCGGACACACCGACACCGTGGGTGACGCTGCCTCCAACCGGACCCTCTCCCTCGCCCGCGCCCGATCGATCGCCGCCTACTTCCGCGCCAAGGGCGTGAAGGTCCCCATCCTCTACACCGGGATGGGCGAGAGCCAGCTCGCGGTCCCCACCCCCGACGACACCGACGAGCCCCGCAACCGCCGCGCCGACTACGTCCTCAAGGTGGACGAGCCCATCTCCGCGCGCTGGACGAAGCTCTGATCGTCCCGAGGGCCGCGGGCATCGGATGCGGCCAGACCCTCGATCGCGCGGCAGGCCGCCCGATCCTTCGTCGGCAGTCTCGCGCTCGCCCCCGCCGGCGTGTTAGACGCCGTTCTTCAGCGCAACACGGCGGCAAGGAGCAGGGACGTGGCGGATCAGAATTTCGACGACGAGGCAGACGAGTCTTTCGCGGCGCTCTTCGAGCAGAGCCTGGAGACGCCAGCTCCCTCCATCAGCCCCGGTGACAAGGTCACGGGCAGGGTGGTGCAGGTGGGGGTGAAGAACGTCCTCCTCGACCTGGGCGGCGGAGTCGACGGGATGATCGGGGTGGGGGAGCTCGCCGAGCCCGGGGAGCCCGTCCTGGTGAAGGCCGGAGACCAGCTCGAAGCCTACGTGGTGAAGATCAGCAACCGGGTGGCGGAGCTGGCGAGGTCCCTGGGCAAGGGGGTCGCGGCGAAGGCCGCCCTGGAGGACGCCGCCCACACCGGGGTGCCGGTGGAGGGGACGGTCACCGCCGTCAACAAGGGGGGCTACGTGGTGGAGGTCGCCGGGGAGCGCGCCTTCTGTCCGCTGGGGCAGATGGACGTGCGTCGCATCGACGATCCCGCCACCATGCTCGGTCGCAAGCTGCTCTTCCGGATCGCGGAGTGGCGCGGCGGCAAGGACATCGTGCTCTCGCGGCGGGCGCTCCTGGAGGAGGAGCAGGCGCAGAAGGCTGCTGCCACCCGCGAGCGGCTGGAGGTCGGCGCGCGCTTCAGCGGCACGGTCAGCAGGGTGATGGACTTCGGCGCCTTCGTGGACATCGGTGGGATCGAGGGGCTGGTCCACGCGAGCGAGCTCGCCTACGGACGGGTCCGTCCCAGCGAGGTGGTCTACGAAGGACAGGCCGTGGAGGTCGAGGTCCTGAAGATCGAGGCGCCCAAGGACGGCAAGGGTGAGCGGATCTCGCTCTCCATGCGCGCCCTCGCGGACGATCCCTTCGACGAGACGATGGACGAGCTCCCCGAGGGGACCATCGTCGAGGGGAAGGTGAGCCGGGTGCAGCCCTTCGGCGCCTTCGTGGAGATCGTCCCGGGGGTGGAGGGGCTGCTCCACGTGAGCGGCTTCGGCAGGCGGATCGGCCACCCCAGCGAGGTGGTCCGCGAAGGAGACGCGATCCCGGTCCGCATCGACCGGGTCGAGCGAGAGACCCGGCGGATCTCCCTCTCCTATGTGGACCCGGCAGAGCTGGAGCTGGAGCTCGCCGAGGCGGGGCCTGACGAGGTCCAGCAGGCGGAGGTGAAAACAGAGACGAGCCGGGCCGTGGCACCGGGGGGAGAGACGCAGAAAAGAGAGACAAAGGCGTCGAGCCTGTCCCGCCTCCGGGCGGCCAAGGGAGACAAGGGCCCGGGGATGCAGGTTCGCCGGGGGGCCGCCGGAACCGCTAGCGCGTCTTCGCAGCAGCCGCAGGGCGGCGCAGCGGCCGGGGGCCAGCAGGGGGCGGATACGTCCTCTGCCGCCTCCCCTCGGCCGGACGGCGGCGGGGCAGCGCCTCGCACCTCGGCCCAGGCGGCGAAAGCAGGGGGCGCCAGGATCCTCGGCCACTCGGAGCCGAGGGCCGTCGAGGCGGAGGCAGCGGACGCACCGGCGCCTCCGCGTCCTGCAGGACCTCCCTCCGTGGGGACGGTGCTGCAGGTCACCGTCGACAAGGTCGAGACCTTCGGGCTCTTCGTGAGCTGGGAGGGGGGCCGCGGCCTGGTGCCCATCTCCGATCTCGGCGTCCCCCGCGGCGCCGATCTTCGCCGCAGCCACCCGGTCGGGACCGAGTTTCGGGCAGCGGTGATGGAGGTTCGCCCCGACGGCAAGATCCGGCTCTCCAAGAGCGGCGCCGAGCTCGCCGACGAGCGCGCCGAGGCGGAGGCCTGGACCCGGGCGCAGCCCAAGTCGGGGGGCAAGGGCCTCGGCACCTTCGCCGATCTGCTCAAGGACAAGCTGGGGGGCGGCAAGTAGCGCTGGAGCGACGGACGGAGATCGGGTGGAGCCGCGTGCTGTAGGATGGGCCAGCCGATCAGGCAGCGCCCGCCTCGCGTTCCTCTTCGACGGGGGCTTCCCCGCGGCGGCGCCACCAGGGGAGGGTGAGGGCCGCTGCGGAGACGACGACCGCTGCCCAACCCGCCCAATCACCGAGGCGGCCGTAGACCGTCGGACCCCCGACTCGCATCGGGACGTCCTCGACCAGGATCTCCTCGGTCTCGAAGCCGCTCTGCTGCACGATGCGACCCGCCGAGTCGACGAAGGCGCTGATCCCGGTGGCGGTGGAGCGGATCAGCCAGCGGCGGTGCTCGATGGAGCGGAAAGTGGCCAGCGCCAGGTGGATGTGGGGCTCCACCGGGCCATACCAGGAGTCATTGGTCACGTTCACCATCGCGTGGGGGCGGGTGCCGTCCGCGTCGATGGGGCCCATGAGGTCGCGGATGAAGGCGGGGAGGATGTCCTCGTAGCAGATGTCGGTGGAGAGCCGGTACGAGCCGACCGGCAGGGCCTCCGTGGTCGCGCCCCGCTGGAAGTGGCTGGTGTAGGGGAGCAGATCGTAGACCCCGGGGAAGAAGCGGTCGCCGGGGACGTACTCGCCGAAGGCGAGGAGCACGGTCTTGTCGTATGCAGCGACGATGTCCCCTCCCGGCTCGAGGGCCAGGGCGGAGTTCCAGATCTGGCGATCTCGGCCCCGCTGCCCGTTGGTCCGCAGTGCGCCGAGGATCATCGGGGCCTTCACCTCGGTGGCGACCATCCCCCGCAGGTTCGAGACCTCGGGGCTCACCGCGCGGTTGAAGCCGCTCTCCGGCCAGACGACGAGGCCGATGTCCGGGATCTGCATCGCCTCGTCGGTCATCCGCTTGTAGCGGCGGATCCCTTCGTCCCGGAACTCGTGCTTGCTCCCGGCGCCGACGTTGGCCTGGACGATCGCGGTCTTGAGCTTCGGTGCGGCGGCGTCCGCAGCCTCGGTCTGGCCGATGCGCACCGTAGAGTAGCCCACCGAGAAGATCAGGGCGGCGGCAGCGGCGATGGAGATCCCGTGCCGCTGGGGACGCTTCTGCAGGAGGGCGCGCAGGGCCTCGAAGAGCGCGCCGTTGACCAGGGCGAGGAGGCCGGAGACCAGGATCACGCCGCCCAGGTCCGCGATCTGGGTGACCCAGGGGTTTCGAGCCTGGCTGTTCGCCATGAAGCTCTGGAAGATCAGCGGAAAGAGCAGCTCCGTCGCCATGATCGCCACGGCGATCCCGACGCCGAGCGGGAGCCTGCCGCGCCTGGAGAGGAACCAGGCCAGGAGGCCGAACGCACCGAAGCTGGCGGACTGCCCCAGGCAGAGGAGCAGGTACCCCAGGGCGGCGAGGGGAAGGGGAAGGGCGGCGAACTCCCGGAGGAGGTGGATCGTCCAGTGGAATCCCACCAGGTGGGCGATGAAGCCCATCCACCACGAGAAGGCGAGGGCCCGCTTCCAGGTCGCCGCCTCGTCCAGGGTGAAGAGCAGGGGCAGCAGGCAGAACCACGCCAGGTACCAATGGTCGAAGGCGACGAAGCCCGCGCTGTAGAGGAGTCCGGAGAGGGTGGCGAGGGCCCAGGGGCCGATCTTTCTCATGGTAGGCACGGCGCGACGATAGGAAGGTGAGCTTTCAAACTCAACGCACGTTCTCGGAAAATTCGTCCGCGTCGGGGACGGCGGACGGCGGCCGTGGAGGCGACAGCCCAAATGTTGGCCCTGCAAGGGGTTGCCCTTCGGGGCGAGCTGCTACAAAATAGTGGATGAAAGGAGGCATCTGGCCGTGATTCGCAGCAGCTTCATCTTCGCCGCGCTTCTCGCCGTCCTCCTCCCGCTGGGGGCGTCCGCGCTCCCTCAGGTCCCGGCTGCCGAGACCGAGAACCGCCTCGAGCGCCTCCTGACCCAGCCGACCGAGCGGATCGCGTCGCTCCCCGTGGAGCCCGCGGGTGCCCCTCCGTCCACTGCGACCGTCGAATCCTACGAGCAGCTCAAGGAGCAGATCCTGGGCCTGCTCCCTGGAGACGCCCTCGAGTTCGTGGCCCGAAGCCTCGTCGACCGCCAGGTCCAGGTGAAGCTCTCGTCCCGAAAGGCCCTCTTCGTCTTTCAGCTCCCGCTGGAGTGAGGCTGGCTGCAGGGCGAGCCCCCGCCCGATACCGCAGCGGACGGAAATCATCGGTCCATTCGCTCCGTTCTTCATTTCGACGGTCGAGCTCACGGATGCGTTCTCGAGAGCCTCGAGCCTGTGAAAGTTCACGGGATCGCGGCGGGGGTAGATCCTCGCGAGCCCGCTGCGGAAGGCCTCCCTGCTGGAGGAATCGGCTCGCCAGCGGGCCGTCCCGCACATGGGCTCGGCGCGAAACTCATCCCCGTCTCCCGCATCCAAGAGGGCGACGACAGGTGATATGACCCACCACGAAACACGAAAGGATTGTCTCCATGGCCCTGAAGCTGCGTAGCCCCATGCCCGATCTCTCCGGCGCCACCGACTGGATCAGCGGCGAGCCGATCGACGCCGCCTCGCTGAAGGGGCACGTGACCCTGGTCCATTTCTGGGCGGTGAGCTGCGGGATCTGCAAGCCCCACCTCCCCACCATCGCGGAGTGGAAGGAGAAGTACGAGCCTAGGGGCGTGCGCTTCGTCTCGATCCACATGCCCCGCCAGGAGGCCGACACCGACGTGGCCGGCGTCCGCGATGCGGTGGCCCAGTACAAGATCGAGCACACCACCGCCGTCGACAACACCCACGCGATCACCGACGCCTTCGGCAACGAGTTCGTCCCCGCCTACTACGTCTTCGACGAGGAGGGGCAGCTGCGCCTCTACATGTCGGGTGAGAAGGTGCTCCCCAACGTGCTGCAGACCATCGATCGCCTTCTCGAGCGCCAGCAGCAGGCGGCGACCGCCTGATGGCGGAGCCGCTACGGGATTCGTGGCGGCTTCCAGCCAACCCCGATACGCACCCGCGTTGCGACCCGCTGCTCTCGCTGCAGCTTCAGCCGTCTGCGAGGTCCAGCGCCTCCTTGCTCAGGCCCTCGCCTGGCGCTGCGCTGCCTGACGGCGCTCCAACAAGCCCTCGAGCATGCGCCGCGCCGTACGCCGCCGCCTCAAGTCGGCCCGCTTCCCGTCGAACTCGAACCACTCCGCCTCGGGCCCCACCACCAACGGACGCGTGGGCTGATCGGCCTCGATCGTGCCGGGCGCCGCCGGGCCGCTGCGCTGAGGCTGGCGATAGAGTCGGATCATCCCGAGCAGCCCTTCGTTCATGGATTCGCGCTCGGCGATTCGGGCCACCCTCGAGGCAGAGGCCTCCTCGAGTTCCTCTGCCTCCCGGGTGGCGCCCTGCTCCCGGAGGGGCTGCGCCCGGGCACGCTCCAGAAAGGCTTCCACCAGGCTCTCGCGTGCTGGGAGCGAGGGGGCCGATGCCTCCCGGTAGTACTGGGCCGCCTGTTCGAGGCTCTGCAGGGCTTCACCCTACTTGCCTGCGATCGGGTCGCTCGCCTCCGCCGTGTCGAGGTTGCCGGCCAGGGTCTGGTGCCGGCCGACGTTCACGAGAAGGAACCCCTCTGACACCTCGTCGCCATGTAGCCGCGCCAGCTCCAGTCCCTCCTCGCTGTCCACGCTGGCCTCTCGCATCCTGCCGAGTCGGGTGAGGGAGACGGAGCGATAACGGAGGCCACGGATCAGGAGCCCGGGATCGCCGGACCTTCGAGCTGCGTCGATGACTGAGTCCAGTAACTCCACCTCCGAGGCAGGCGGGCCTTCGAAATCGAAGAGCGAGGCAAGGACATGCCCGACCTCTGCTGCGAGCTGGGGGTCCGACGCCAGGCAGTTTCGATGCGCGGCGATCAGGTTCTTTCGTTCTCCCTGGAGCCAGCGGACCGAGGGGAGGGGTGTCGGCCCCTTCAGATCTCGACAGCGCTGCTCCCCTTCCTCGGCGAAGTAGGTGGCGTGGATCCGAAGGATCCGCTCCTCTTCACCGGAGCGCTGCAGCTCCAGGGCGGCAAAATCACGTACGCTCTCGAAGAGGGAGAAGCGCGGAGGGTCTCCCTCCTCCGCCTGGAGGAGCGCCTTCGGTGTGAGGACCCGCACGCGGGCCGCGGCGAACTCGATCGCCAGTGGGCTTCGGTCGAGGCGGGTGACCAGCTCCTGGATGGCTTCCTGGTCCCCTTCAGCGAAGGTCTTTCCCGCCCATGCCCGGTTGGCCCGCTCGAGGTAGAGAGCGACCGCATAGGCGACCTCCAGGGGGCCCATCTCCACCCGGACTTCGCCGTCCATCGCGACGGGGACGATCGAGGTGATCAGGAGCTGGAGATCCGCGCAATGATCGAGCCACCGGCCGAGAATCGGAGCCGCGCTGGACGCGACCTCGTCGAGGTTGTCGAGGACGAGGAGCATCGAACCATGGTTGGCGAGGGCCATTGCCAGGTCGACACTGGGCTGCTGGGGGATCCCCAGCGCCCCCGCCACGGGCGCCTCGAGGTCTGCCTGGGTCCGGCAGGCGAAGAGGCTGCAAAATCTCGCGCCACCGTGGAAGTCGCCTGCGTTCTCGAGGAGAAGCTGTCGAGCCAGACGGGTCTTCCCCATCCCGGATGGACCCGCGATGGTGACGAGACGAGCCCCCCTCTTCAGCTCCCCCGCGAGGAGTGCCAGCTCACGCCTCCTCCGATGAACGGGGTTCTGTCTGGCACGATCTTCGGTAGCGCAACACTCAATCGGGTTTCCTGCTCTGCTTGCGAAAACCGTAAAAAAATCATGGTCGACAAACAACGACCCCCGGTCTCCCTGGTCGGCTGGGGAGGGTCCACGTCCCCTCGCGTGGCGGAAGTTTCCCCCGGGAGGAGGAGAGCCATGTCGCTTCAGGACCGAATCCGAAAGTCTCGCTCTGCGTTCGTCGCCGGGGACCACTCCACCTCCACCTCGTCGACCCGGGCCGCAGGGGGGCCCTTCTTGCACCAGGCGATGAAGGACTCCAGCTCTGCGCGCGGTCCCTCCGCCTGCGCCTCGACGGAGCCGTCCGCGACGTTTCGCACCCAGCCTCGGAGCCCCCGCTCCTGGGCGGCGATGGCGGCGCTGGCCCGGTAGAAGACGCCCTGCACCTTTCCGGTGATCCGCAGGGCGATCCGCTCGTTCATGATCCCGCTCCCTCCGTCGCCTCACCGAGGAGGGCGAGGAAGCCCGCCTCGTCCACGATCTCGATCCCCAGCTCCTCGGCCTTGCGCAGCTTGGTGGAGGGGCCCTTGTCGGCGCCCGCGACGAGGAGGTCGGTCTTCTTGGTCACGCTGCCGGTCACCTTGCCACCGCGCCGCTCGATCTCCTCCTTGGCGGCGTCACGGCCGAAAGCCTGGAGGGTGCCGGTGAGGACCACGGTCTTGCCGAAGAAGGGCGATCCCTCCACCGCGTCGACCGGCGGAGGCTCGGGCTCCGGCTCCGGCCTCACCCCCGCCTCGAGGAGGTGCAGGATCACCCGCTGGTTGTCGGGGTTGTGGAAGAAGTCCACCACGTTCTTCGCGCGGATCTCGGCGAAGCCCTCCAGCTCCATGACTTGGGCCAGGTCTGCCTCGAAGAGCGTTCGCACGTCGGGGAAGGCCCGGGCCAGGGTCACCGAGCGGGCTTCGCTCACGAGCGGGATCCCCAAGGCGTTGTAGAAGCGCCGCAGCGGCCTCGTCTTGCTCCGCTCCACCCCTTCGGCGATCTTCTTCCCGATGGTCTCACCGACCAGCGAGACCTTCTCGGAGCCCTCCCGCATCTTGCGTTCGAGGCTGGCCCAGTCGGCCGCCCGCAGATCGTAGAGATCGCCGAAGTCCTTCACCAACCCTTGCGCCAGGGCCTGGGCCACGATCTCCTCGCCGAGCCCCTCGATGTCCATGGCCCTGCGGCTGGCGAAGTGGAGGATCCGCCCGTGGAGCTGGGCGGGACAGGCGCTGTTCAGACAGACCCAGGCAGCGCCGAGTGTCTCGGATTTCGTCTCGGCCTCCGCCACGGCCTCGTCGGTGCTCGGGCCCGCCCGCTGACCGGCCTCCGCCGCGCTCGACGTCTTCGACCTGGGGGCACCTCGCCGCTTGCCGGTGCCGGTCTCGGTGTCCTTGTCGGCCTCGGGCTCGGTGGATGGCGCCGGCCCGGATGTCTCGACTTTCCCGTCGGGAGACGCGAAGGCATCGTCGGCGCTCGTGTCGAACTCTTCGGCGGCGTCCGGGATGTCTTGCTTTCCGATCCTTCGGCGCTCGACCAGGGACCCGCAGCTCGGGCAGTGGGTGGGGAAGACGAACTCCCTCTCGTCCCCGGTGCGGACCTCCTTCACGACCTTGACGATCTCGGGGATCACGTCGCCTGCCCTGCGGACGACCACCCGATCCCCTTCGCGGACGTCCTTGCGGCGCAGCTCGTCCTCGTTGTGGAGGGTCGCGCGGGACACCGTCACCCCTCCGACCTGCACCGGCGTCAGGTGGGCCACCGGGGTGAGGACGCCGGTGCGCCCCACCTGGATGTCGATCCGCTCCACGGTGGTGGTCTCCTCCTGGGGCGGAAATTTGTAGGCCACCGCCCAGCGGGGACTGCGAGCGACGAAGCCCAGCTTCCGGCGTTCTTCGTCGCGGTCGATCTTCACCACCGCCCCGTCGATCTCGTAGGGGAGCTCGTGGCGCCTCGCGAGGAGCCTGTTGCAGTAGACCTTGGCTGCCTCGATTCCCTCGGCGGGCCCCGCCTCGTTGGAGAGCCGGAAGCCCAGGGTCTCCAGCCACGCCAGCCGCTCGCTGTGCAGCTCGAACGCGTCGTCTTCGCCCACCGCCTCGTAGGCGAAGAACCGCAAGGGGCGCTGCTGGGTGATCTTGGGGTCGAGCTGCCGCAGGGAGCCCGCCGCCGCGTTGCGGGGGTTCGCGTAGATCTTCAGCCCGACCTCCTGCTGCTTCCGATTCATCTCGGCGAAGTCGTCTCGAAAGATCACCACCTCGCCGCGGACCTCGAGGCGACCGGGGACCGCCGCGGCGAGCCGCAGGGGCACCGTGCGAACCGTGCGCAGGTTGGCGGTGACATCCTCTCCCGCCTCTCCATCGCCTCGGGTGGCTCCGCGGACGAAGAGTCCGTCCTCGTAGACGAGCTCCACCGCCAGGCCGTCGAACTTCGGCTCGCAGTAGTAGCGGGGCGACTCCTGATCGAGGGCGGCGCGGATCCTGGCGTCGAAGGCCTCCAGCTTCTCGTCGCTGTCCACGTTCGCGAGGGAGAGCATCGGCAGCCGATGCTTCACCCGGACGAAGCGCTCCGAGACCTGTCCGCCGACCCGCTGGGTCGGCGAGTCCGGGCGAACCAGATCGGGGTGCGCTGCCTCCAGCTCCTGCAGCTCGCGGAAGAGCTTGTCGTAGGCAGCGTCGGAGATGATGGGATCGTCGAGGTCGTAGTAGCGCCGGTCGTGTTCGCGGATCTCGTCGCGAAGCGCTTCGATCCGGGCGGCGGCTTTGGAGCGGTCAGCGGACATGGGAGGCGGAGGCTACACCAGCACGAACGCCCACGCATCCGCGTAAGAGGGGATGGCCAACGGGCGGTGCGGGGGCACATCCCGCCGCATCGTGGGGAGCGTCGCCGCCGAGGTCCTGCGTTCGGATCCGAACCGTCGATCGAAGGATGCGTCGATTTCGTCTGCGCTGAGCCGCGAACGAACCGCCCCCGGAGCAGCGGGGCGATCCCTTCGGCTCGCGCTGCGCGTGAGGGGCCTCTCTCTCGCTGGGTCGAACGCTGGGTCGAAGCGGGAGGCGGGTGCCGCGGACAAGCTATTGACAGGGGTCTTCTGCCAGCTATAGGTTTCGTGGAGGCTCAAAGCCAATCCCACCTGACAATTCAACCCCGCCCTCGTCGTGCGGGGATCAGCATCCCACTCGTCGTTCCGGAGCTTCCGGCCCATTCGTTCGGGCCCCAAGCGCTTGCACCCCCGCGCCGGATCCAGCAGGCGATATCCAAAGCCGAGACATTCTGCCGTGACCGATAGCTCCTCCGATAGTCGCGCCCGCGCCCCGCGCGGACGCAAGCCAGCAGCAGAGAAACCCCTCGCCGACGAAGCCGTGCAGCAGGACGAGGGTACGTCGACCGCATCCGAAGCGGCCGAGGCAGCCCCGCGCGGGCGAAGGAAGGCGAAGGCGGCCCAGGACCAGCCGCCGCCGGGGGAGGGCGGTGCAGGGGAGGCCCCCGCCGGGAGGCCGGAGCGCGCCGCACCCAAGCGGGGCGCAAAGAAGGCCAAGGTCGAGGCCGAGGCGTCCGACCAGCCGGAGCAGGCCGCTGCTGCCGGCGATGCTGCGGCTCGCGAGCCAGCGGTGAAGGAGGTCGAGGGATCCGATGCGGAGCCCGCAGCGCAGCACGCTTCCGCTCCGCGAGGGGAGGAGCGTCCCCAGGTGGGTGCGGAGCAGCAGGAGACGAGTGCCGACCAGCCGGAGCCGTCCGCTGAGGCAGGGGGGCGCAAGCAGCGCGATCGCGGACGCGGGCAGGAGAAGCGCGCGCAGGGACCCAAGAGCGAGATCCCCTCGCCGTCCACGCCCAGGCGGGTGATCGGCAGGGAGCGTGGTTCGCGCCGCGGGAAGGATCGCGGCGATCGCGGCGGACCCAAGGTCCCGGTCTTCGACATCGAGGACGATCCCGAGAGCCTGCTCGCAGCGGAGACCGAGCCCTCCGCGGAGGAGGTGGTGATCAACCTCTCCGAGCTGAAGCGGCTCAAGACCGCCCAGCTCGCACACATGGCCCACGACCTCGGCGTCGAGGGGCCGGGCGGGATGCGCAAGCAGGATCTGATCTTCGCCATCCTGCAGGTGCAGGCCGTCAAGCGCGGTCGTGTGTATGGGGAGGGAACACTCGAGGTGTTGCAGGACGGCTTCGGCTTCCTGCGCTCTCCCGACTTCTCCTATCTCCCGGGACCCGATGACATCTATGTCTCGCCGTCGCAGATCCGGCGCTTCAACCTGCGCACCGGCGACACCATCAGCGGCCAGGTCCGCCAGCCCAAGGAGGGCGAGCGCTACTTCGCCCTGCTCAAGGTCGAGACGGTCAACTTCGCCACCCCCGAGGAGAACGCGCAGAAGGTCCTCTTCGACAACCTCACGCCGCTCTATCCCAACGAGAAGCTGACCCTGGAGCACGACGCGGAGGAGATGACCACCCGGATCATCGACCTCCTCGTGCCGATCGGCAAAGGCCAGCGCTGCCTGATCGTGGCGCCGCCGCGGGCCGGCAAGACCGTCCTCCTGCAGCACATCGCCCAGGCGGTGACCGCGAACCATCCCGAGGTGCACCTCATGGTGCTGCTCATCGACGAGCGGCCGGAGGAGGTCACCGACATGGAGCGCAGCGTGCGGGGTGAGGTGATCTCCTCCACCTTCGACGAGCCCGCCACCCGCCACGTGGCGGTGGCCGAGATGGTGATCGAGAAGGCCAAGCGCCTCACCGAGGGCGGCAAGGACGTGGTGATCCTCCTCGACTCGATCACCCGACTGGCCCGCGCCTACAACGCGGTGGTCCCGGCCTCCGGCAAGATCCTCTCCGGCGGCGTCGACTCGAACGCCCTCCACAAGCCGAAGCGCTTCTTCGGCGCCGCTCGCAACATCGAGGAGGGCGGCTCCCTCACCATCATCGGCACCGCCCTGGTCGACACGGGCTCGCGGATGGACGAGGTGATCTTCGAGGAGTTCAAGGGCACCGGAAACTCCGAGATCGTGTTGGATCGCAAGCTGATGGAGAAGCGGATCTTCCCGACCCTCGACATCAACAAGTCGGGGACCCGGAAGGAGGAGCTCCTGATGAGCCAGATGACCCTGAACCGGGTCTGGATCCTTCGGCAGCTCCTGCATCCCCTCTCCACCATCGACTCGATGGAGTTCCTCCTCTCCAAGATGCGGGGGACCTCCTCCAACGACGAGTTCCTGGAGTCGATGGTCCGCTGAGAGGCGGCAGCCGAGAAGGCGCCAGCCAGACCCGCCGGGCGTCGTTTCGGAGGGCGCTGCGGCGACAGAATGAATCAGGCTGCATAGGTGTTTGACGTTGGACGGCGGCTGGGGCATAAGCCGTCCTTTGCCACCGGTCCACCGGCGCATGGAGCGTCGGTGCAAGCGTGGGCAGTGGAGAGAGCGATGAGGGAAGGCATTCACCCGGAGTACAAGGAAGCAACCATCAGCTGCGCTTGCGGCGCGACCCACAAGACTCGCTCCACCAAGGGCGATTTCCAGGTCGAGGTCTGCTCTGCCTGCCACCCCTTCTACACCGGCACGCAGAAGCTGATCGACACCCAGGGCCGGGTCGAGCGCTTCCGCAACCGCTACGCCAAGAAGGCCTGAGGCTGGGCAGCGGGATCGTGACGCGCTCGCGACCGCAGCTCGAGCCGATGCGACCGATCCCCGCCAAGCGGCAGGGATGAGGGACTTCGCCCATGGGGACCGCGCTCGACGGCGGACTCCATGGGCGCTGTTTTTTGGAGGGAGGCGGCAGCAAGTTGGAGTCGCCGCCAGGCGACCCTCCTCGACGCTTCGCGAGACCGTCCGCGGCGGCCCGAGGGCCCCGCTACCCCTGGAGAGAGAGTTTGAAGACCACCCGGACGTTCGCCAAATGGCGCAGGCTTCTCCCGATCCTCTTCGCTGACGCCGCCAAGCCCTACATCGGTGGCCAGGCTGTGCTCGAAGGGGTGATGATGCGCTCCCCCGGGAGCTTCGTCGTGGCGGTCCGCAAGCCGGATGGCGGCATCGCCGTCAGGGCGGAGCCCTGGAACAACCTCTTCACCCGCTACCGGCTCTTTCGCCTGCCCTTCCTCCGAGGGGCCGTGGTCCTGATCGAGAGCCTGTGGAACGGCTTCGCTGCCCTGAACCTCTCCGCCGAGCACGCGGCGCCCGAGGAGGAGGGCAAGGAGGCAGAGCCCCTCTCGCAGGTGGCCATCGGCGTCACCCTCACCCTCTCCCTCGCCTTCGGCCTGGCGCTCTTCGTGGGGGTTCCCCACCTCCTCACCTGGGGCATCGGCGCCCTGGTCGGGCACCCCCTGGACACGACCCAGTTCGCGTTCCATGCGGTGGATGGGGCGCTGCGCCTCCTGATCTTCCTCGGCTACCTGGGGTTGATCTCCCGTCTGCCCGACATCCGCCGGGTCTTCCAGTTCCATGGCGCCGAGCACAAGGCGATCTGGGCCTACGAGAAGGGGACCAGCCTCTCGGTGGACGACGCGGAGGTGCAGACGACCCTGCACCCCCGGTGCGGGACGAGC
>Ga0180215_1003199_pt1 | contig 15616 bp, 14 predicted proteins | sample eDN3rd37CBELigBY_FD_128871 | JGI IMG/M metagenome (GOLD analysis project Ga0180215, IMG submission 128871) | Enriched backyard soil microbial communities from Emeryville, California, USA - eDNA 3rd pass 37_C BE-Lig BY (version 2) (version 2) | ecosystem: Environmental > Terrestrial > Soil >...
CAAAGAAGAATACCCTGTTCCAAAATCGTCAATGGAGATTTTCACCCCTAATTTCTTTAAGTCCTGAAGAATAAGGGTTGATTGATGGATATTTTGCATCACACTTTCGGTAATTTCTAAGCCCAAATACTGTGGAGGGAATTGGTTTTCACTTAGGACTTGATGAATAGTGTCTACGAAGTGCGGGTCCTCGAACTGTTTTGCTGACACATTCACCGCCATTTTTACCCTGATACCCGCATCATACCACTTTTTGTTTTGTTTCCCTGCCTCTTGAAGAATCCATTTTCCTAAAGGAACAATTAAACTACTCTCCTCAGCAATAGGGATAAATTCCGCTGGTGAGATGACGCCTAACTCTGGATGCTTCCAACGAACCAATGCTTCGACTCCATAGATGTGTTCTGTTTGCAACTCAAGCTTTGGTTGGTATTCAAGATAAAACTCATGATGATCGATTGCATGTTTAAGATTGTGCTCTAACATAAACTTTCGATCAAGAAGGCTTCCTTGTTCGTGAACGTAAAATTTGAAATTGTTCTTCCCGCTTTTTTTAGCTAAATACATCGCTATGTCTGCCTTGGAATTAAGCGTTTCTTTATCATCGCCATCCTGAGGATATAAGCTAATTCCGATGCTAGGTGACGTGTAAAATGCCTTGTTTTGAATCATAAATGGCGATTTAAAGGCTTCAATGATCCTATTTGATATCCTCCGTATACTTTCTTCATCTGCATCTTCCATTAAAATCGCAAATTCATCCCCACCAAGTCGGGCTACCAAGTCCTCATCCCGAACGCTATCGCGTAATCTCACAGATACTAGTTTCAACAGCTCATCCCCTGCATCGTGTCCCATCGTATCATTAATGAACTTAAAGCGATCTAGATCTATGAACATCACACCTAATATCTGCTTCTGCTCTTGACTACGTTTCAAGGCGTCTTCAAGATATTCATTATACCTATGCCGGTTTGGCAAACCAGTCAAAGCATCATGGTAAGCCATGAATCGAACGTTTTCTTGGTACTCTTTTTTTGCGGTCACATCGATTGCGACAATCATAATTGCTGGTTTCCCATTAAAATTTATTTCTTTGCCTAACATTTCGAGATAAATACTTTTCCCATCACTAGGTCTGACAATCTTATATTCTGCATACTCACTCGCGATGCTATGTGTTTGAATCTCCTTAATCCTTCTAATTGCCTTATTTTTTTCAGAAGGATCGAGAAAGTCGTAGATGGGTCTTCCTAGTAATTCAGAATAATGGTTAACACCTAACAACTGAACGGTGGCATTGTTGCCATAAACAATGCGGTCGTTCTGATGAATCAAGATCATATTGGGCGAAAGGTCCACTACGCTACGATAACGACTTTCACTTTCTTGTAGCTCTGCTTCCGTCTTTTTCCTTGAAGATATATCAACGACAACCCCATTGATTTTAATAACCTCACCAGAATTATCCTTAATTGGAGTCCCTGATAAATACACCCAAACAGCTTCTCCATGCACATTAATAAAACGAACCTCCAACTCACTAGATTCTCCCGATAACACCTTATTGTAAAAATCTAGCGCTCTTTGACTATCTTCAGGGTGAAAAATCTTGGTCCAAAAGGAGTAATCACTATAAAATTGCTCGACCGTAAACCCCGATAATTTTTCAATTCCCTTTGAAACGTAAATTCTTTGATTCAGAATATCATTTGACCAAATGGTTGCATCGACACTATCAAAAATTTGTTGGAGAAATTCTTTCTGCCCCTGCAATTCCTTTTGACTGATTAATAGTTCTTGATAATAAAAACGAGCCTTATCGTACTGACCTCCCAGGATCCACGCGGCAATGTTTCCAAGGATAGCAAGCAAGGCGCTAATGATAAAAAGCATGATTCCATTTTCACGATAAGTATGCTGTAAAAGCCATAAACTAATAATGAAAAAAGGGAATGTTGCAGTGATTCTTCCTATGTATTTCATACTTTCTCCTAATAAATGATTTTACTTTCTTGTTTGGAGCCTCATTTCAAATGCTGCCTCTTTCACATCATAACGGTTTCATTTTAGATTGTATATCACCATTGATTCCTATATCACTACAATTTAGACCAACTAGATTAGTCATTTTCTCCTACTCTCATCCTTACAAAGGTGAAAGTGCTTTAATCAAACGTTTGATTAAATAGGAGTGACTGTATCAAGGGTTTATCCAGCTATGAGTGTAAGTAAATATGTTTTGCCCTTCTTCATTCTTTTCCATTATCTCGCTAAAACCAACAAATATGTCTTCCTAAATGCAAAAAACTCCCCTCCTATGGATGGAGAGAAGTTTTTTTAAGATTATTTTGTATAGTAAATCGGTGAACCTGGGCCAATATCTTGTCCAGTTAGCATCCAGATAATCAGCATGAGTACCCAGAAGATTGTAAATGCGACTGAGTATGGAAGCATTGTCGAAATAAGTGTTCCAATCCCAACCTTTTTATCATACTTCTGCGCAAAGGCAATGACGATGGCGAAGTACGGCATTAATGGTGAGATGATGTTTGTTGTGGAATCAGCAATACGATACGTAAGCTGAGTCAACTCAGGTGAATACCCAATTCCCATCATCATCGGAACGAAAACCGGAGCCATAATGGCCCATTTCGCTGATGCACTTCCGATAAACAAATTAATAAATCCAGAGATGACAATAAAGGTTAAAATCAGCGGAATCCCTTTAAATCCTGTGGACTCAAGGAACTCTGCACCATTTACCGCTAATACAATTCCTAACTTTGATTCGCTGAAATAAGCGACAAACTGTCCAGCAACGAAAGCGAGCACGATATAGGAACCCATTGTTGCCATTGTCTCTGATAATTGATTGGCCACATCTTTATCATTTTTAATTGACTTTGTGACTTTCCCATAAACAAACCCAGGGATAAAGAACATGATTAAGATGACTGGAACTAAGACTTGAAGGAATGGTGAGTCAACGAATTTCTCCACACCACCACGCAGTGGTCCCCATTCAGGTACAGCAAGTAAAGCAATTCCAATCCCTGCAACAAGTAGGGAAATGAACGCAGCCCATAACCCCTTCTTTTCTTCCGGACGCAGGTAGTTTACTTCTTCCTTGACGTCCCCTTCATACTTACCAAGTCTAGGTTCAACAATTTTTTCTGTCACTAGCGTACCGACAATGGTGATTAAGAAAACAGAAGCAATCATGAAATATAAGTTCATCGCAACGTTCATTTGATCCGCATACACTGGATCTAACATTGACGCTGCATCTTGGGTAAGCCCACCAAGTAATGGGTCCAATGATGTTAGGAGTAGGTTTGCACTATACCCACCAGAAACACCCGCAAAGGCTGCTGCTAAACCAGCAAGTGGGTGACGGCCTAACCCTGCGAATAGTACCGCTCCAAGTGGTGTTAACACAACATAACCAGCATCCGAAGCCATAGATGACATAACGCCAGCAAAAACTAAAGCCGCTGTAATCAGTTGTTTCGGAACAGATGTAACAAGCCCACGTAGGGCAGCAGAAATTAATCCAGAACGCTCAGCAATACCAATTCCAAGCATAGTAACAAGCACGGTTCCGAGTGGAGCAAAACCAGTAAAGTTCCCAACCAAGCTTTGGAACAAGTACAGAATTCCGTCAGAGCTAAGGAGATTTCTTACTTCAATCACTTCTCCCTCATTCATTGGGTCTGGCACACTCATGCCCATACTCGAGAATATCGCAGATAAGACAATAACTGCTAAGGCAAAGATTGCGAAAAGAGTAACCGGGTCAGGTAATTTATTTCCAACACGTTCAATGGTATTCAAAGAACGCATAACAATACCTTGTTTTTTCTGATTCAACATTAGAAGAAAATACTTCCTTTCTTTTATGAAAATTTTCTTACAATATAAAAAAATACAACATAGGTGATTATACGGAAGATGCTTGATGAAAGGAAGAGGAAATGGGGTATTCGGAATAGGGAGTATATTAGCAAGAATATAAAAATGGTGCTTAACCACTTAATTTAAGGAGTTAAGCACCATCTGATTAGTTTCTAATAATGATATAAATTAGATAAGCAATATAAATCACAGCTAGGATTGCGCCTTCTTTTTTTGATATTTTGTATTTCGATCTAGAGAAAATCAATAAAACGATGGTAAAGAGAATCATAAAGACTATGTCGAAAAAGATTTTTCCATCCACCGCTAATGGCGAAATGGTTGCTGCTGCCCCAAGAACGAATAAGATATTAAAAATATTGCTGCCGACAATATTTCCAAGGGCGATTTCGCTTTCCTTTTTTAAAGCGGCCGTGATGGATGTAATCAGCTCTGGTAAAGAAGTTCCTACAGCAACAATGGTTAACCCTACGAGAGTTTCACTCATTCCAATTGAAAGGGCAATTTCAGTTGCATGGTCGACCACTAAGTCACCACCGAAAATAATGGCTGCAAGTCCACCTATCGTAAAAAATATATTCTTTCCCCATGTAACCCCAGTGGTATCCCCTGTGTCAATATTGCCCTGATCACGGTTTTTTCGTGCCACCTCGAAAATATAATATAAAAACACAGCAAAAAATAGGAGCAGGACAATCCCTTCACTACGCGTAACGAGGTTCGCAGCATCACCTTGGATTGCGATATCACTAATTAAAACCCATAAAGCCACACTGGCAAGTAAGGTAAACGGAATTTCTTTACGAATCGTTTCGCTTTCTACTTTTAGCGGGTTAAGAATCGCAGTTATCCCGACAACCAACGTAATGTTAAAAATATTACTACCAACTACATTCCCTAAAGAAACATCGCTGTTGCCTTCCAAGGCAGCAATAATACTGACCGTTGCTTCTGGTGAACTTGTACCAAATGCAACAATTGTTAAACCAACCAACATAGGAGGTACCTTTAATAGCCGGGCAATCTTTGAGGAACCTTCTACAAAAAAGTCCGCCCCTTTAATAAGCAAAGCAAAACCTACTAACAATAATACATACGTCATTCACTACACCTCTCATTTACTTATATGAAGCATTTGAACAATTTAATCGTGGTAGATTCTAACAGGATAACGAAATTATTGGAAATAATCAAACATTTCAACATAAAAAAAGGGCTGACAGGCACCATCCAGAAACTGGATGGTGCCTGTCACCCCTTTATCTTTCAATGGTCCTTGCTAACACTGCGCCAACAATTAAGCCCCAGACAGGTGCACTTATATGAAAAAAGCTTACATTCGATAATGTCACGATAAAGGCAGCTAATGCACTTAGACGATAGCGGTTTTCTGAAAAGCCTTTTTGCAAACTGCTGTGAAGAACTGCAATTAATGAGAACCCCGCAACTAGCGAGACAAACGCCCCGGGGAGTGACTGGATGAAGGGAACGATTTTCCAAGCGAATACCCCGAATAAAACAGTTACTACTCCTGAAACGACTGAACCCATATACCGTTTCGCTCGAGGGCCAGCATCCGGACCAGAGCAGATTGCTGTCATCATTCCTGCAATATTGGAACATTGCCCTCCAAAAAAACCTGCTAAAATGGAAAAAGCCCCGCTCATCGAAACAATTTTCCTGATCGGTGGTTTAAAGTCCGAGCTCTCCAATGCCCCAATCCCTGGAGCCGCATCATTGCTCAAAATCAGCATCGCAAGAGGAAGCGCAAGTGTAATGATCCCCATTCCAGTAAACTCAGGTGTTTGTAAACTTGGCCAGGAAAACGCCAATTGCTCCGTGGCAAATGCAAGATTTTCTGTTAAGAACAGAACAATAAATGCAGCAGCTATCGCGATGACAACTGGAGGCACTTTTTTTATATATTTCGTACACAGGAGAAAACTCAATACCGCTGCAGCTCCAACCATCGGCATTTCTTTTACAGCTGGGACAATCTGAACGACATACCCCGTTACCAACCCACCGAGCATAGCCGAAATGACTTCTTTAGGAACCCATTTAATAATTTTTGTGAAAAATCCGCTGAGCCCTACCAGAAGGATAATCAGGCCAGACATTACATACCCACCGATTAATTGTGGGTAGGTAAACTGTGTCGTGACCGTGGCTAAAAAGGCAACCCCTGTGATCGAGTGACCTCCGGTAATCGGAATACGGTATAAGAGTGGCATGATGATACCAAAAACACCACCGAAAAAGTAAACCGCAAACATCCAATTGATTGTTTGCTGGTCTGTAAACCCACCAGATGCTGCCGCTTGTAATATAATAATTGCGGGGCCGGTCATCACTAAGACACTAGAGACCAACCCCGCTGAGATATTTTGACTGTTTAAATCTCGAAATAGTCCGTTCCATTTTCGAGATTGTGAAGGTGCATTATGTTGCTGATATTCATCTGGCAATCCCATTTCTACCACTCCTGTTAAAAGGTAATACTATTATCTTTAGATAGAAAAGAAGAATTGTCAAATAATTCAGCTTAATTTATTTTGCTTCAACTAAAGATACATCTTGCATCGTGCCGTTTTTTGCAAAATTTGTGTGCCAAGAGAAAGCCTTTTCGAGAACATGTGGCGTTTGACCACCTCTAGTTAGTGCCTCTTGATAATATTCCCAAAGTTGTTTGCGGTACATTGGATGTACACAATTCTCAATAATGACTTCCACTCGCTCCCTAGGAGCAAGACCACGTAAATCTGCATAGCCTTGTTCGGTGACGATGACATCCACATCATGCTCGGTATGATCCACATGGGAAACAAATGGAACAATGCTCGAGATCTTCCCGTCTTTCGCAATCGATTTGGTTACAAAGATAGCAAGACGTGCATTTCGTGCGAAGTCACCTGAGCCGCCGATTCCATTCATCATTTTTGTCCCAAGAACATGGGTAGAATTGACGTTTCCATAAATATCTAGCTCTAGAGCCGTGTTAATCGAAATCAATCCGAGGCGACGAATGATTTCTGGGTGATTAGAGATTTCCTGCGGACGCATAATTAACCGATCACGATATTGTTCAAAATGAGAGAAAACCTGCTTCATTTTTTCATCAGATAGTGTAATCGAGCAACAAGAAGCGAAGCGAACCTTCCCTGCATCCATTAAATCAAAGACGGCATCCTGTAAGACCTCTGAGTAAACCTCTAAGTCTTCAAACTCTGAATCTAGCATTCCATGTAGAACTGCATTCGCAACAGAACCAATTCCAGATTGAAGGGGAGCAAGCTTCTCTGTTAATCTTCCCTGCTCGATTTCCTTGCGAAGGAAGTTCAATAAGTGATTTGCCATCACTTTCGTTTCCTCGTCTGGTGCTACAATGGTAGACGGGGAATCTTGTTGGTCTGTAAAGACAATCCCCTTAATTTTCTCAGGGTCGACCTTTATTCCTAAGGAACCGATACGGTCGTCTGCTTTTGTTAAGGCAATTGGATCTCTTTCTCCTTGTTTCCCAGGATCATATAAATCATGCAGTCCCTCAAGGGTGGTTGACTGCGCCATATTGATCTCAACAATAATCGATTTGGCATGCTCAGCAAACGTTAATGAGTTGCCAATCGAAGTGGTCGGGATAATCATTCCATCCTCCGTAATCGAAACCGCTTCCAATATTGCGTAATCAACTGAGTCAATAACGTTCGCTCGTACCAACTCTGCTGTATGAGATAAATGCTGATCAACAAATAAAAAGTCACCATTGTTAATACCTTTACGCATCGTTGGGTCAGCCTGGAATGGTAGTCTTTTCCCGAGGATTCCAGCTTCAGCAAATAATTTATCAACATCCGAACCTAGAGAGGCCCCTGTATAAACGTTTACTTTAAAAGATTCATGTTTAGCACGATCAACTAAAGCAAATGGTACCGCTTTCACATCACCTGCACGCGTAAAGCCACTTAACCCCAAGGTCATTCCGTCTTCAATCCATGATGCTGCTTCCTCTGGAGTTACTACGCGCTCACGCAAGCGCTCATTTCGTATCCGTGCTATTCTTTTCTCCATTTATTGACCTCTCCTTAAATAGATTTACCATTATTTTACCCAAGAAGAGATAGAAGTTTTAATTTTCCGAATACAATACAAAATTTTTTGATAAAACAGCATTTTCATAGTACAAAACAGAAAAAATCGTAAAAATCCAGCAATATTAAGGATAAAAGAGCAGGCTCACCCTTAAAAACCTAATAATTTCCTAAAATAACTCGAATAGGACTGGCTGACAGGAACTTGCTCTCCATTGTCCATGGCTAGTAGAAAAGTAGAATGTGAATCTGGGAAAATCTCTTTTATATGATTCACATTGACGATAAAGGATCGATGACAACGGATAAACGAATCTTTCGGAAGCAAATACTCAAATTCCTGAAGGGAATATTTATGCGAACCACAATACACATCGGTGTACACATGGGTCTTTTTCTCCTTCGCTTCTAAAAAAACTACATTCGAAAACGGAATCGGGTTCCAGCCATCTAACGTTTTCACAGTGACAACCGATTTACCCTCTGTTAGCGCAGGAGAAATTGCCGTTACACAACCTTCCACTTCCCCATTATGAAGAAACGGAACCGCCATCCCGTGATAAGGCACGCCAAACATTTCTCGGTTTATAAACTCAGAAACCTTTTGCTCCGTGGCAACTGCTTTATAGGCAATGGTTCCTTTTTTTAAGGGATCGCCTGGCTTTATTTTTAAATCAATGCGTTTACTCGGGCGGTAATAGATATACTCTTTTGTATTTGAGACTGCGATTGAAATTTCATCTGAAAACAATTCGCCAATAACATCGAGCAGCGAACTAAGTGTTATACTCTGCATCCTAGCACCCCACTCCCAAAATTTCAAAGTTTAGAATTCTACTATTATTTTACCGTTATTTTCAGTCTTTGTCCCGCAATTCGATATGTAAAAAAGGCATCACATTTATTTGTGATGCCCACCCTACTACCTTAAACTTTCCTCACACCTGATCTTCAACCATGTTTTCTTTTAAATAAGGCTTTAAATCATCTTGAACACTTTCCTTGGCTAATTTCACATTGCTTCGATACGCGGAACGGCAAATCATATGCGCAGCAATTGGTGCGGTAAGGAACACAAAGAAGATACCTAGCAATAACCGTATACTGACATATTCTTCGGTAATTAGGAAAAAAAGAAACGCTCCGAAAAGAACACCAAGAACTCCGAGAGTTGTACTCTTTGAAGCTGCATGTGATCGAGTATATACATCAGGTAAGCGAATTAACCCTACCGCACTAAGAAAGGTAAAGACCGACCCGATAAAAATAAATAGTGGGCCAATAAGCTCACTCCACTCTTTTACGTTCAATGACAACACCTCTTTCTAGGGATCGTGCAAAGGCAATCGTACCAATAAAAGAAAGGATACCGATAATTAATATAACCTCAAGAAAAGCATGTGTTCGATTAAGGACAGAAAATATTGCAACTCCCGCAACTAGGGTAATTCCAATTGTATCTAATGCCTGGATTCGGTCTGGCATTGAAGGACCTTTCCAAACCCGATAAAGACAGGCAAGGATGGTTAAAACCAACATCACGATTGATCCCAGCATGAGCAATTCAAACATTAGCGGGTCACCTCTTTTATCGCTTTTTCAAAAACTTTCTTCGATTTAATGACACTGTCGCTAGATTCCGGAATATCCATCGCATGGATAAAAAATGCCTTACTATCATGGGATACCTCAACCACGACTGACCCTGGAGTTAGGGATAAGAGTAGAGCCAACAAGGTGACTTCCAATTCTCCTTCCAACTCTGTCTCAAGTCGAAAGATTCCCGGTGTCACTTTTATCTTCGGACTCAAAATTTGACGTGCAACGAGCAAGCTGGATGACATTAATTCCGCTATAAACACAAAGAACAGCTTAATAATTGCCACGAATCTTTTTCCATAAAAGGAAGTTGGTAAAAATCTGCGTATCATTAACAGAACAATAAAACCAACAATATATCCTCCAATAAAGGCTAATGCACTCCACTCTTCTTGAAGAAACATCCATAAAAAGGCAATAAATATATTTAATAGCACTTGGATGGGCAACTGTAACCACCCCTTTATATTTTTTTTGTGGCATCATTCTTAAAATACCTTACTGTATGGAATTGCCTCCTAGTACAGCATGGATATAATGTAAAGGATTCATTAAATCATCGGCTGCCATTTTCACATATGGCTGCATTGCCTCTGCTCCTACCCCCAGTAAAACAGTCAACATGGTCAGAAGAACAATTGGAAACATAAGCCCTTTTGTTGTTCCCTTTTCCATTTCCTGACTTAAGTTTGTTTCACCCCAAAAGGCATTCATAAATATTTTCATAACAGAGTACAATACCATTAAACTTGTCATTAACCCGACTCCGCCTAACCAATAATAGCCTGCCTCAAAGGTTCCTTTTGTAATAAACACCTTCCCTAGAAACCCGCTTAGCGGCGGAATTCCGGACACTGACAATGCAGCGATAAAGAACATCCACCCTAAATATGGATGAGTCCGAATAAGACCTGTCACTTCACCCAATTTATCTGTTCCCGTTAGGCCAATAATTGTCCCTCCAATCAGGAAGAGGAGTGCTTTGATAATCATGTCATGAACAAGATAATTGATTGAACCTGTTATCCCGATAAGGCTATAGGATGCCAAACCAGCAATAATAAGCCCAACAGAGATGATGACATTGTATGTCAGTATTCTCTTAATATCTGAAAAGGCGATTGCACCGAATGCTCCTAAAACCATAGTTGCTACTCCCATAATCCCTAATAGAAGATGGGTGATTTGTGGCTCATGATAAAAGATGAGCGTAAACGTACGAAACAACGCATAAATTCCTACCTTAGTTAACAGCGCAGCAAAAATAGCACCGATTGCTGTTGGAGGAGCACTGTAGGACCCCGGTAACCAGTAAAATAGGAACAACGCAGCTTTCAAACCGAATACGATAATAAATAGGAGCGATACTGTCGTCGTCACGCCATCTTGTCCCACTTCGGCGATCCTAGCAGACAGATGTGCCATATTTAATGTTCCTACCACAGCATATAGATAAGCAATCCCAACGAGGAAAAGCGAAGAGGATAGGACGTTAATTAAGATGTATTTGATGGACTCTCGGAGCTGAATCTTTGTGCCCCCTAATGATAAGAGTACATACGAGGAGATAAGCATGACCTCAAAACAAACAAATAGATTAAAAAGGTCCCCTGTCAAAAATGACCCATACACTCCGGTAATCAAAAATAAATACAATGGGTAAAAATAGTTTGCCTCACGCTCAGTCCCTATTGAACGAAATGCATAAACTAAACAAGCAAAGGCAACCAGACTTGTGGTCAGAAGTAGTAGGGCGGAAAACATATCTACCACAAAGCTAATCCCAAATGGCGCTTCCCAGCCTCCAAGTTGGAGAGATTGAATTCCTTTAGTCTTTACTTGATAAATTAAAATTAACGAAATGATGCTGGTAACTAAAAGCGCAGCAGCACTAGCTACGCGCTGAAACACAATTTTCTTTCGGAAGATAATTAAGACCATCCCAGTAATCAACGGGATAATAATTAGCAAGATAAGCGCATTATTCATCCTCGTAACCCCTTAATTGTTCCATATCATCAGTCCTTAATGTTTTATATGATCTGTATGCCAACACTAAAAATAGTGCCGTTACAGCAAAGTTAATCACAATCGCTGTCAATATTAGCGCCTGAGGCAATGCATCAGTATAGCTTAGGTCTTCTGCTCCAAGCAATGGGGGACCTCCTGTTTTAAGTCCTCCCATTGTAAGGATAAGTAGATTAACACCATGACCAATAATGGATGTTCCCAAAATGATTCTGATTAAACTTTTGGTCAAAACCAGATAAGTACCAAGAGAAAACAGAATTCCAATTGTAATTGCCATTAATGTTTCCATCTTACTCATCCTCACTTATGCTTAAAATAATCGTGACAGAGGAGCCAATGACCGCGAGAGCTACCCCTAAATCGAATATTAGAGCTGTTGCCAACTCTGTCTCACCAAAGATTGGGAGGTGAAAGTACCCGTATGTTTGACTTAAAAACGGAGCATTAAATAAAAACGAACCCATCCCAGTTCCTACAGCAATAAGAACACCTATAGCCCCCATTATCTTAAAATCAAACGGGAGGTTTTCCGTTACCGTTTCAATATCATAAGTAAGAAACAGAAGGATTAATGCAGCCGATACCCCTAACCCTCCAATAAAACCTCCACCTGGATGATGGTGACCTGAAAAAAAGAGGTTGATGGAGAAGGTTAAAATGATTAATACAGCTACTTTACTAACTGCTTTTAGTAATAAGTCATTTGCACGTTTCATTCTTCCCCATCCTTCCTCGCTAAGCGTAATTTTATTAGAGTAAATACACCTAAAGACGCAATCATGAGTACGACAATTTCCATCATCGTATCGAAGCCTCTGAAGTCAACTAGAATGGCATTAACAATGTTTTTCGCACCAGCAAGTTCATATGACTTCTCAAAGAAACTAGAAATAGGTTCAAACAACCGATTTCCATCGGCAGACAAAGCAAGGGTTGTAACGAGTACTCCGACCCCAAGAGAGACAAGCAAGTTTGATAATTTGAACCCGACTCCTTTTCCTCGCTTTTTAAATTCAGGCAGATGGTAAAAACAAAGTAAGAACAGAGCGACCGTCGCTGTTTCTACGACAAGCTGTGTTAAAGCCAAATCTGGTGCTCTAAAAATAACGAAGAGAATCGATACCAAATAGCCTACTGCTCCAAGTGCAATAATAGCCGTTAATCTAGATTTTGCTGTTACGACTAGAACACCTGAGAGAATAATTCCTATTACAATCCCGTATTCATAAAAACTTATTGGAGCATCATTGGTAAAATCAAAACTTAATCCTCCGGACAACAACAAACTACCACCAACAACCAAAATCATGAACGTGAAAATATACAGTAAATAACTTCGAACCGAGCCATTCATATATCTTCTAGTTAGTCCAAGGGAGAATTCCTCCATTTTGACAATCCCTTGATCATAGAGGATATTTAATCTTCCTTCTGGAGAGAAAAATCTATAAATTCCTTGCCATTTTCTAAGGGTAAGATACAGAAGCGTACCAATCCCGACAACTCCAATTGTCATATACAATTCTGTTGTCCAACCATGCCATGGCTCAATATGAATATCAATTCCGCCTGTTTCAACGAATGCTGGCAGAATTGCCATTAATGCTGGTTGAAGAACATAATCAGAAAGGATATTTGGGAAGAAAAATAAAATGATAACCAGTGATGCTAGAATGACCGGTGGAATTAACATCCCAATCGGGGCTTCATGTGCTTCCTTTTCAAGTCTTTCCGGATAATGTTTGCCTGTAAATGTCTTAAAGATAAGAATCATTGAGTAGATAAAGGTAAAGACACTGGCAACCCATGCGATAACGGGAAAAACCGCTCCAATTTTATCCATTCCGAAAATATCTAAAGATGTAGAGTTTACGACACCAGTAAAAAACATCTCTTTGCTTAGAAAGCCATTAAATGGTGGCAAACCGGCCATTGAAAAACTTCCAATTAAAGCGACCGTGAACGAGATTGGCATCACCGTCAGTAATCCGCCTAATCTACGAATATTACGTGTTCCTGTCTCATGGTCAATGATTCCGACTACCATGAACAAGCTTCCTTTAAAGGTGGAGTGGTTAATTAAATGGAAGATTGCTGCTAGTATGGCAACAGCATAAAATGCAGATTCCTCTCCATTTCCATAATAAATCGCCGCTGAACCAAGCCCTAGGAGAGTCATAATCAACCCTAATTGGCTGATTGTAGAGTAAGCGAGTAAAGCCTTTAAATCTATCTGCCTTACTGCGGTAATTGAACCATATAACATGGTAATGATTCCGACGCTCGAGATGATCCAAAACCACTCTGCGCTTCCACCAAATACCGGGGTAAACCTTGCGACCAAGTAAATGCCCGCCTTTACCATTGTGGCTGAATGCAAGTAGGCGCTAATTGGAGTTGGAGCTTCCATCGCATCCGGAAGCCAAATACTAAATGGAAACTGAGCTGATTTTGTAAAAGCACCTAATAGAAGCAAGATCATCGCAGGAAGAAATAATGTATGACCGTCAATGATCTCTTTTTGACTAATCATTTCTCTAATGCTATAGGTATCCGCCATCATCGAAAGCATGACAAACCCTGCGAGCATTGACAGTCCACCAAAAATGGTAATTAACATCGACTTTTGAGCCCCATAGCGTGAACGTTGTCGTTCATACCAGTAAGCAATTAACAAGAAGGAAGAAATACTCGTCAATTCCCAAAAAACATAAAAAACAAAAATATTATCTGAGAATACAACACCAAGCATTGCACCCATGAAAAGCAGGATATACACATAAAAATTGTGCAATGCCTCACGGTGCTTGGACATATAATAAATGGAGTATACGACTACCAATGCCCCCACACCACTGATCAAAAGAGCAAATATTAGTGATAAACCATCAATATACGTAGTAAAGTTGATCCCTACGGACGGAATCCATGGGGCTGTGAGAAGTATGGTTTCTCCGGTTGATACCACCGGGATATAACGAAGCAAGTATATAAATAAGAAAACAGGCACTAGTAATACGAACCATCCTGTATGGATTCTAGGTGAGAAAACTTTATATAGGAATGGAACAACGATTGCAAATAAAAATGGCAATAAGATGATGATATGGAACCATGACCAAGCCAATGCTACCTCCCCCTTAAAACAGAAATTTCTTTAATATTTTATTTTCCAATTTGTGATTGACTGTAAACGAACCATGAGCTATAGTCATACATAGTTTAACAGTACAGGTTCATATTAAACCCAGCTAATTTGAGGTGACATTAATTGAAGAAATTTAAAGGACGCATGGATGAAAGCATCCTCGTCTGTGTATATTATGGTCCTAACGGTGAGCGTCTCATTCAGCGTGGATGCAAGATGGCGCAAATGATGGATTGCCCTCTTTATATCCTTACCATTGATGCAAAGCCTTTTGATGAACTGGATGCCGAAAAGTCCGATTATATTACAAGATGGAAACAAATAGCAGAACTTCACAGTGCAGAAGCGTTTATTTTAAAAGATAACGAGAAACGCCCTGTATCAAAAGTCATCGCCGAGGTTGCTAGGGAAAAACGAATCACACAAATTATTCTAGGGCAAACTGCACAAAGTCGCTGGGAACAAATCGCAAAAGGTTCCATTATTAATACACTTCTAAGAGAAATTCCTTTTGTGGACCTTCATATCGTTTCAGTCTCACGCGGACTGAATAACCAAGAGGGCCAATTTGAAAAAGGAGTGCGCGCCTATCTTACAAAAGAGGGCGAAAAATATCGTCTAGTTTTCAAACATTCTAAGGATGTTGAATACGAAGGAATCTTCTTTAAAGACATCGGCACTGATTTTAATAATGGTGTTTTTAAATTCATGAAAAATAGAGAAACCGTCCACGTGAATATTACTGAGGATTATGTTACAGATTTCACGTGTAACGTTAACATTAGCGAGCAGATAAATGAGGACACTCAAGATAAATAAGTAACAGCCCCCC
>Ga0180215_1003201_pt1 | contig 15614 bp, 15 predicted proteins | sample eDN3rd37CBELigBY_FD_128871 | JGI IMG/M metagenome (GOLD analysis project Ga0180215, IMG submission 128871) | Enriched backyard soil microbial communities from Emeryville, California, USA - eDNA 3rd pass 37_C BE-Lig BY (version 2) (version 2) | ecosystem: Environmental > Terrestrial > Soil >...
ATAGGTTCTCATCTTCATAAAAGCAATTAGGTGACAATTCCTTGCCGCGCATAAAGCTTTTATGATTGTTGATCAGATTTCTAAATATGGGGGCATACCGATCTGTTGACAATCTTTGAAAAAGAGATTGATAATTCATTTGGGTCGTTTCCTTTTCGGTGATTTGTAGGTCCTGATACAAATTCCCGACTACATAATTACCATATAAAAGAAGATCCTTTACTTCCTTCTCACTTCCTTTTACTTTTTCAAATTCAATTTGTATATTCTCCTGTTCAGCCAGGCTGGATTGAATATAAAACGTGCCAATGACGACAATCGATAGGATACAAAGAAAGATTATTTTCCAGTATCGTTTCATTTTTTCAACCTCCTATCAAACCCTTACTTTATTCTTTAATAAATAATGCCCCGTCCAAATGGCACCAGCCAAAACAATGAGCCCTGTTACTATTTCCATGAAAAATAGCTCCAATGGATAAAAGTAATTTTTTAACAGGAAAGTATTTACTAATAACGGTGCCAAAAAGATAAAAAGGGAGAAAGCACAATAAAGAATGCCATAGATAATGCCTTTGATGCGGAACGAACGTTCAAACAAAATCGCGGTAAACACCATAAATACCGCAATCATTCCTCCCCCATAATAAAGAATAAATTCAAGAAAGGACGATGGATATAGAATGGTTAAATAATCAATATTCGTTATTCCATTTAAAGAAAGTACACTTAGAAACTCATTCGGAATCATCCACTTTACTATCCGGTTTTCGAGTGGGAATAATAGCAGTTGTACGGCCACAAGTCCAAGAATGCAGAGAAAAATCACTGTCGCCTTTGCCATGTATACATTTAAACGTGATGTCGGCAGCATGAACAAGCGATAAATAAACGTATTTTTTCCAAACCAATCACGATACCAGATAAAAAAGACATAAATCACTAATGCCGCAATACAAAGCGCAATCGGTCCCATAAACCAAAAGGAATGGGCAATATTCGAAAAAGAAAAGGTTCCAAATTGCTCAAGGAACTGTTGCTTTGGCATTAATTCCTTATAAATGGATTGATTTACTTGACTCAAATAGTGCCGTGACTCTAAAATTACACCAATCATTTGTAATAGAATAGTCATACCTATTAAGACAAGATAGAGCTTCAAAAATCGATTAAACTCAAAATTAACTAACTTTAAAAACCGGTTCATCCCTTATACACCTCTCTCATGACATCGACTACCGATTTTCCCTCATTTTCCCTGACTTCCTCTGTGTTAAATTCCTTTATGACAACACCGTTATCTATTAATACTGCTTTATCAATTAAATGCTCGATGTCATTTATTTCATGAGTGGTAATAATCACACCGCGGTCTTCAATTAAGTGACTGGTAAAAACCTCTGTGATTTGTTCACGGCTGAAAATATCTATTCCGGAAAATGGCTCATCCATTAGAATATAATCGACATCCATCGAGAGACCGAGCAGCAGGTTCACCTTTGCGGTATTCCCTTTCGAAAGCTCTGATATGCGGTCACCTTCATTCAGGCGGAAAAATTGGAGAAGCTCATTCGCTCGAAGCTGATTCCATCCCCCGTAAAAGTCGGCCATAAACGTAAAAGCGTCACTTATTTTCATGGATGGCAGCATCGTAATCGCATCAGGTATAAAGGTGATTTTTTCATAGGTTTCTTTACGAATTTTTTCACCGTCAATCAGGATATCACCACTGTCAATTGGGGTTAAAGCCATGATTGCTTTCATAATAGTTGTCTTTCCCACACCATTAATCCCAATTAAACAGGTTATTTCACCCTTCTCAGCAGTAAAAGAAATACCCTTTAACACGGTCTTTTTCCCAAATCTTTTCGTTACATTCTTAACTTCAATCACAAAATCACCCCCTATTCATTGCTTTCCTTTTCATATTGATCTTTCACTAAATTTAAAACCTCAGGTAATGGCACATTAATGGACCGAACGGAATGAATAAATGTATCAACAGCTTCTAAAATCAATTCCTCTCGCACTCTTTTCAGCATCTGTTCATCCTTCGTAATGCGGCTTGGTAAATTTCCTTCCGTAAAAATCAATCCTTGTTCCTCCATTTCTTTGTACGCCCGCTGCGCCGTATTTGGATTAATCTTCAGCTTATTCGCAAGCTCTCTTCTTGAGGGAATCTCCTGACCTGGTTCAAAATTTCCTTTGGCTATTTGTTCTTTAAAATGTCGAATGACTTGCACATAAACAGGATCTCGATTATTAAACTTTGCTTCCATAGACCCAACTCCTAAAAAATTCAACTTCTGTATTAAGTGGTTAATACAGTAAAAACAAAAAAATATGTGTACTAATCAAGCAGCTTGCAGTTGTAAACTCAGCATACGTTCTGCATTCACGTAGCTGTATGAAGGACATAATACACCTGAAGTATAAATGTGTATTATGTACTTAATACACCTTATGTGATGTATTATAGACTTAATACACCTTATGTGATGTATTATAGACTTAATACACCTTACCTGTCAATGTAGATATTGTTAATGGAATGGGAAAAGGGACAGGTGCCATGGTTTAATTCATAACTAGACCACGGTACCTGTCCCTCTGTCCCACTTTTGATTAGAATGGATTTGTTGCCAATAGGCTTGCTGTTTTCACATAAATACGCGGATGCAATTTTAATTGAGATACAACAAAATCAGCTATATCCTCCGGCTGCATATATTTTTCATCATTGTTTTCTGCTATTAAGTTTGTTTTAATGGCAAGCTCTGTAGCGACTGTACTCGGAGTTAACGCAGTAACACGGATATTGTTTCTTCTAACTTCTTGTGCTAATGATTCCGTAAGGCCGATGACACCAAATTTAGAGGCACTATAGGCACTTGAGGTTGCTGCGCCGTTTAACCCATTTGTAGAGGAAATATTGATAATATCCCCACGATTTTTTTCAATTAATTGCGGTAGAACTGTTCGTGTTACATAGTAGAGTCCCATTAGATTAACATCAACGATCCTCTTCCACTCTTCTGGATCCATTTCAAGAAGTGTGGCGAATTTTCCGATGCCTGCATTATTAATGAGAATGTCAGCAGTTCCTAACTCATCTGTTAATAGGTGAACCGCGCGTTCTACATCTTTCAGCGATGATATATCAACCGCTGAATAAGCAGCCTTTATTCCTTTTCCTTCAACTTGACTTACAACCTCTTTCAAATCATTTTCTGTTCTTGCCAGCAAACCAAGGTTTACTCCTTCATTTGCTAATGCAAGCGTAATCGCCTTTCCTATTCCTTTTCCAGCACCCGTAACAATGGCTGTTTTTCCTTTTAATGATTGAACCAATTTCAACAACTCCTTCCACATGATCTATCTTATTGTGGAAGATTACCTCTTTTATTATGCTGTTATAACATTATTTAAATAAGAGGAGATGGATTTATCCTTCTGATTATTTATAGGTATTTCTGTAAGAAAGACTTTATTAGTTCTGGTAAAAGGAGCCAGTTTTTACAACTGCCTCCTTTCCAATCTGTATAGATGATCGATTTACATGACGTTTTTATCATGCTCCTGTTCTGACTTCTCGTACCCATTTGCCCAGAAATCAGCATTCTTTATTCCGAATGTAGATGAATTAAATACTGGATCCTTTCCTTGCTTCAGCTGCTCTTCGTAATCTTTTAAAGCAATTGACGCTGGTTTAAATAAAAGTAGAATTGCAATTAAGTTAAGCCAAACCATAATTCCAAGTCCTATATCGCCCATTGCCCACGCAGTTGTTGCTGTTTTTATTGATCCATAGAAAATGGATCCGATAAGGATGAGTTTTAATGCAACAAAAGCTATTCCTCTGTATCTACCACGAACGAGATACGCAAGGTTTGTCTCAGCAATATAGTAATAGGCATAAATGGTTGTGAAGGCAAAGAAAAATAATGCAACAGCAATAAATCCTGGTCCGAAGCCTGGTAAGATGGTATCAACAGCTGCTTGCGTGAAACCAGGTCCTGGTTCAACGCCTTTAAGGCCTTCCGTTATCACTTTTCCTGTCTTTTCATTTATGACATTGTATTGATTTGTAAATAAAATCATCATGGCTGTTGATGTAACAACTAAAAATACATCTAAATAAATTGAAAATGCCTGTACAAGTCCTTGTTTTGCTGGATGGGAAACCTCAGCTGCCGCCGCAGGGTGGGCCCCTGTTCCTTGACCAGCTTCATTCGCATAAAGTCCACGTTTAACGCCCCACATAACTGCCGAGCCAATAATTCCGCCAAATATTTCTTCAGCTCCAAAAGCGCTTTTAAAAATAAGTCCGAAAACTTCTGGTATTTTATCAAAATTAATTACGACAATTGCAAGTGCAATTAACAGGTAGCCTAAAGCCATAAACGGAACAATAAATTCTGCTACTCTAGCAATACGTTTCACTCCGCCAAAAATAGTAAAACCGATAAGTGCGACTACCACTAAACCAGTAATGGTTTTGTCAATACCAAAGGCATTATAAACGCCTTCTGTAATGGCATTGGCCTGAATTCCCGGCATCAAAACAGCCATAGCAAGCAGTGTTGCAACTGCAAAAACGACGGCAAACCACTTCCAGCCAAGTCCCTTTTCTATGTAGTAGGCCGGGCCACCACGATAGACGCCATCTTGTTTTTCTTTATAGATTTGGGCCAGCGTGGACTCCACAAATGCCGAAGCTGCACCGACAAATGTAATGACCCACATCCAAAATACGGAACCTGGTCCTCCATATGCAATTCCAGTAGCCGTTCCAGCGATATTCCCTACACCAATACGGCCAGATAAAGAAATCGCCAATGCCTGAAATGAGGAGACCCCCGCATCGGAGCCCTTCCCTGAAGCAAGGAGTTTAACCATTTCCTTGATGTGCCGAATCTGCAAGAATCTGGTACGAAAGCTAAAATACAAACCGCATAAAACAATGAATGCAATCAATACTGGGCTCCACAACCATCCGTTCATAGTATTAACCATTTGATCAATCAATATTTTCCCCTCCAACACTATTGTTATATAACAGTTTACATTTTTTATTATAAAATATAACAGAGTGTTATAGCAATGAATTTTTTTGATATAATCAGAGTTTTTTAATATTTTTGCAAAAGAAAAAAAGCATCTTCTTGTAAGAAGATGCTTGAAAATAATTTCGAATTAAACTTACAGTTTATTAAAATATCAAGCCTAGCAGTAAATAAACAATTCCAGACAACATGGCAGATATGGGAAGTGTAATAACCCAAGTAATGATCATTTGCTGAGCTGTATTCCATTTTACCCCTTTTAAGCTATGGGATGCACCAACCCCCATAATGGAAGATGAGATAACATGTGTGGTACTGACAGGAATATGTATATAGGTTGCTCCAAAAATGATCAATGCACTTGTTAAATCAGCAGCAACTCCATTAACTGGTCGAATTTTCATAATTTTTCCACCAACGGTTTTGATGATCCTCCAGCCTCCTATCGATGTTCCAATTCCCATTGCTGCAGCACAGGCGAATTGCACCCAAAAAGGGATATCATTTGAAGTTAGTTGTCCGTTGGCTATCAAAGCCATCGTAATAATTCCCATTGTTTTTTGGGCATCATTTGTCCCATGTGAAAACGACTGCAGAGCAGCCGTAAAGATTTGATACTTTCGAAACCTATTATTACTTTTTGCTAAATTATTATTTTTGAAAATTAGTTTAAAAATACTATAGATGATATAACCAAATACAAAGGCAATAATTGGTGAGAGAACAAGACCTTTAATAATAGAAAGAAATCCCTCATAATTTAATGAGGTAAAACCCGCAGCAGCTATAGCGGCACCTGCAATGGAACCAATAATAGCATGGGAGGAACTGCTCGGTATTCCAAAATACCAAGTAGTTAAGTTCCATATAATCGAAGCAATAAGTGCTGCTAGGATCACTACAGAGCCATTTGGTAATGAAAATGGATCAACAATATCACGAGTAATGGTTTTTGCAACACCAGTAAACGACAATGCACCGATAAAGTTCATCGATGCAGCAAGAATAATAGCATGCGGCACTTTGATTGCTTTTGTAGAAACTGCCGTTGCAATTGCATTTGCAGTATCATGAAATCCATTAATAACATCAAATATCAAAGCAAACATGACCACTAAAATCGTTATTATAACTATACTATTCATATAAAAAATCTCCTTATTTGTTAGTCCGTCGATAGCTTTAAGTTTTGGAGATATGAAACATAATACTATTATGAAATATTATATACTTTATTTTTATTTGCTTATTCAATAAGCTAAGATATAGTGAAACTCCCCATTATTTTCAATGGAAATCTAAGAAATTAAAAATTATTCGGTACCTATATCACCCGCATTACTTCTATTATACAACTTATTCCTTTTTTTAGGATAATAAAAAGGAGTAAAAAGTGATAGTAATCTACCAAACTCTTTACTCCTTTTTATGATGAATAGGTACATACATAGTATTCTGCTTGCGTTTTTCCTTCATTGTCATTACTCCAGCTAAGCCAATTATCGAGAAAATTACTGGTGTAATGAAGCTATAGTAATATCCAGCACTTATACTGTCTGATACAGATTGAAAATAATCTAATACATTTCCAAAAATGCTTGGAAGCAGTACTGCACTTAGAAATCCTCCTGTATTTGCAAAACCAGAGGTAATACCTGATTCCTTCATCGGAAATGACTGGCGAACTGCTGCAAAGGTCAACGCATTTGCCCCGTATGCAAGCCCCATAATAAAGAAAAGGATAGGCAGAAAAAACAAAGGCGGATTCCCATGAAACATAAGAAAGACAGACCAACCAACCAAAGAAAGAATATGAACCACTATATAGGGACGTTTGATCATGTCAAACCTGTTTGAAATCCACCCGGCAAGAGGCGCACCAATGAGCGCACCAATCAGTCCAATCAAAATGAGCTGACTAGCAGTTATACGTGTCATTCCATACATATTCATCCCAAAGGGCACTGCCCATGAACCGATAAATCCTACGTACGTTCCGACAAGACCAAAGTGACATAAGAATAATGACCAAGCCTGTCGATTCACAAAGATCCTCCGCAGTAAGACCCATGTTTTCTCCCGATGTTTCACCGTTCTTTTATCTGCTGGTTCTTTGGGGAAGATTTTTTTGGGCTTTTTTAAAAGGATAAAATAAAGGAGAATTCCACATAAACATAATAGTATTCCCATCGATAAAAACGCTGTCCTCCAGCCAAGTAAATCAATTAATAAAGTGAAAGGCACTGTCGCCAGTAGAAATCCAAGGCTTCCAGTCATGGCAGCCACACCAATTAGTTGAGTAAATTCCTTTGTCTTAAACCATTGGCTTAAAATAAGAACCATATTTACCCAAATGGCTGCATCTCCTAGCCCCGACAAGATCCTCGCAAATAATAGGTGAAATTCATCATTTCCTAAACTATAGATAATCGTCCCCAGACCTGTCAGGCCTGCACCGATAATGAGAAAAATATTGGGACCAAAACGGTCAGCGAGTATTCCCATGGGAATTTGCAAACCAGTATAGACAAAAAATTGCATACTCGTCAGCAGTCCAATTGTTGCTGCAGTGACATGAAAATCGCTCATCAATTGGTCTGTAATCAATCCCGGTGCTGTTCGTTGACTAGATATTAATAAGTAGGTAAACAAGACAAACGTAAAGACAACCCATCGATATCGGCTATTTTGTTTTTCCAATGTGATCTTCCCCTATAAGCTTTTACTTATATATATGGGTTTTTATAACAGGAGAAACCAGATATCGAAAAGTATTCTTTTATCATTCTGAACTTTCATTCGCTATATATGATTAATTCAAGTTTTTCGCTTTCTGTAGCAGTTGAGGCCATTGTTGAAGGAAATCCTGTGGTGCTAATGGAGGACTATAGAGATACCCCTGGACATTAGTACACTGTTTCTTTCGCAAAATATTCTTTTGCTCCTCAGTTTCTACTCCCTCTGCAATCACATCAAGCTGTAAATGCTGTGCCATTGAAATGATGGTCGAGACAATTGTATCGTCCTGATTATTCTCCCCGAGATCTTTGATAAACGATTTGTCAATTTTAAGCCGGTCAATTGGAAGGTGTTTTAAATAATGAAGGGAACTATACCCCGTACCAAAATCATCAATGGCAATTTTACAGCCTAATTTTTTGAGATCCTGCAAGGTTTTTGATGCATGTTCCATATTCATCATCATGCTTTCCGTAATCTCGAGTTCCAAATCCTTAGACGGTATTCCAGTTTCAAGTAGAATTTCTTTCACCGTATCGATTAAGTCCTGCGAATAAAATTGGCGAGAAGACAGGTTCACTGCAATGGTAAGGGATGAAAGACCATAAACGTGCCACTCTTTTAATTGTTTGCATGCAGTGCGAAGCACCCATTCGCCAATCGGGATAATAAGTCCAGTGTTTTCAGCCATTGGGATGAATTGCACTGGAGAAATGGGTCCGTATTTTGGATGATACCAACGAAGGAGCGCCTCCAAGCCTTGAATTTCACCAGTTAAAATATCAAACTGTGGCTGATAGACCAGATGAAGCTCGTTTTTTTGCAAAGCATAATGTAAATCGTTCTCCAGTACTAGGCGATCCAATGCTTTGCCATCCATCGATGACTTATACATTTGATATGGGATATGTTGCTGAGATGCTTCCATCAGCGCTATATTCGCGTGTTTCAAAAGCTCGTCCCCATCATTTCCATGATTCGGATATAAAGAACCACCTATTGTTACAGACACGTTTAGAAGGAGATGCTTTACTTGCATTGGTTTGTTAATTTGTTCTTGAACTATTTTGCAAAACGCGGCCAACTCTTCTTGATCCAAATTTGGATAAATGATGGCAAATTCATCCCCCGTTAAACGTCCGACAAACACATGGGATGGGACCTGTTCCTTCAGCCTGCTTGCAACGGATTGTAGGATTAAATCACCAAAGGCATGTCCTAGCGCTTCATTAATTTGTTTAAACCGATTAATATCAAGTATCAGTACAGCAAATGAATGATGTATAAGCATGTCCTTTGCCAGTTTTTCTTTTAAAAAACGAAGATTAGGAAGCTTTGTTAATTCATCATGAAATGCCATATACTCGATTCTTTCTTGAACCTCCTTCTGCATTGAAATATCGCGAAAGACAATAATTGAACCCGTCACAATTCCTTCTTCAAATAACGGGCTTGTAGCATAGGAAACAGGGAATAGATGTCCGTCCTTTCTTAAGAACCAATCCTCTGATATTCTGAATACCTGCCCCATTTTCATGGAGTTTGAAGTGGGACATTCCTCATATGGAAAGGTGGTTCCATCCTTCCTACGATGGATGAGATCATGAAGATTTTGATTGAGACACTCTTCTTCCAGCCACCCCAGTAGCTGTTCCGCCTCTGGATTCATAAAGGTTAATCTGCCCTCTGTATCGATAACAACCATACCTTCACCCATATGAGTAGTAATCGATTGAAGGAACGCTTCGCTTTGCCTGATATGCTCTTCTGCCTTTTTTTGATTTTCTTTCATGATTGTGAAATTCGTAACCAGTTCTCCGATTTCATCATTGCTAGTTATTTCAATGACTTCTTCAGTGTAGTCCCCGCGTGCAATCAGCTTCGCCTGATGGGCTACTTGTAAGATAGGTTTCGTCAATTTCTTTGAAAACCATAGTATGACAATCACACCAGCGAACAGCGAGATACCGAGAGTAATTAACAAGATGTATAGTACTCGATATGCTCCTGCGTTAAAATCCGGTAAATAGGCTCCGGCACAAATAATCCAGTTCCAATATGGATCTTTTTCCGCATAGGTTATTTTTGGTACATGCACATTTTGATTATTAGGTAATGGCCATTCATATGTAACAAATCCACCGCCATTATTAGCTGCCTTCACGATTTCCTGTGTAGAATAAACACCGTCTGTTGTCTTTATATCCCAGACATTCTGCCCTTCAAAATCAGGGTGTGCGAGTTCAACCCCTGCAGAATTGATAATAAAGATAAAGCTGTGTTTTCCTAATTTAAGAAGTGGATTGGTGGGACGTTTCCCGTTAGTATCCTTTTTGCCTAATAACGCAACTTTGACCTCTTCCTGTGCTTCCTCCAATGAGACCTTGCCTGCTTTTACTTGCTTATCAAGCGCTCCTATCATTTCGATTGTCAATCGAACATCTGTCTGAAGGCCTTGAGCCCCAAGACGATTCAAACTACTTGTGGAGGACTTATAACCTATAATACCTATTAATAGACTGGGTATAGCAAGAAATAGTAAGGACATCAAAATTAGTTTTGTACGTATAGACATTCTCAAAAAAACTCTCCCCTTGATTGTCTAATTGTTCATTATGCTATACTTAAATAGTACAATAGAAGCGTGAACAATAACACAATTAATTCCGGTATTTTCCTTAATATCTTATAATGTTTCATTTAGCGGATGAATATGATTGATTATTAACAAAACGTTCATTTTTTAAATGAAGAGCCAAAGGGACGGGTACCTTGGACCTAATTTAAACTGGTCCAAGGTACCCGTCCCTTTGGTACTTTTTATCATTATTTATTAATATATTGAAGAAAATACATATTCTCTTCATCTTGGATTGTTAGATTCTTAGGAATCCGTAACAAGATCATGGTTTCATTATGTTCAATTGGTTCAAAAAATGTAGTTCCACCACCAATAAATTGTGTAATAGTAAATTCATTTTTTATCATAGAAACGTTTATTTCTTGTTGATTGTCAGGAGGATTGATTTCAAGTTGGTCGTTCATGATGGAAAATGTAGGTGCTTTTATTTGGTTTGTAAAATCGGCTCCACTAATATATAGGCCACTAGTGTATGCGTATACATCAATCACGCCATCATCCAGTTCTTTTTTGTCAATAAAAATCCTTGGGTTGAAATATTCATTTATCCTTACTTGTATACTGGGTTGATGATAGTCAAAACTACTATGCTTAATCAAAGATTCCCGAGGAATCTCAGCATATCTTCCAGAATTTAATTGCTTTTCTAGATCCTTTACATTTTTGCTGATGTTTTCTTCAGAGACAATTTTCTTTACACCAGTAGAATCACCCATAACAAAAGCTGCAGTTGCTGCTGATATACATAGAACAATAAAGTAAGTAAGGAGAAGCCGATATGTGAATTTTAATGTGACAGGTTTCTTCCCTTTTATCACGATTGCGGCAATAATCAAAATTAAGAAAAAAACGATTGCAGCGGGGAGAATGGTCAACATCATTTCCTTACCTCCATTCGATTAAGGATACTAATCGAAGCGGCGAAGAACAGAACTGTTGATATCAAGGTCTTTACCACAAAAAGGGAAAAGGATGACTCTTGAAAGTAGAATGAAAGAATTTTCATTGCAATCGGTTCCCGTCCCATCATGCCATCCAATAGCATGGAGCCAACAAATAAAACCGGTATTACAGCAATAAAAAGCTTGCTTATTTGGGCAAGAGCTCCGATGAAGTAGCCGATTGAACAAATAAAGATAATGTATAAAACTGTTGCAATGTTACCAATCAAAAAGTCACGAACGTGAAAGGGCTGGCTGTAATAATCTAAAAGCTGAAAGTCTAGGAAGAAGTAACCAATTATAATCAGAAGACCTTTTGCCATCACAGCTGTTACTCCACCGATGACACTAGCAGTACATAAATAGAGAATATTCGAAAGGCTGCTCGTTACCCGATTCGTCACAAAGCTGAAATCATAATATCTATATGGTTTCGTTGTAATTGTAATTGCTGTCACAAGTCCCCAAATCATCGTAAAGGCAATCACCATATCAGCAGAAAAATATTTGATCGAAACGGACATTCCATCGCTTTGAAATCCCTGTGAGGCAACCCCGCCTAAAGAAAAAAGAATGGCCAACAGCTGAATCCAAACAAGCGAGCTGAATGCGTCAAAATTGGCTTTCAGCTTTAAAATATATTGCTGCTTTACAACTTTTGACGTATTAACGGTCGATAAAGACATCATCAATCCCCCTTTTGGTTTCACCGGTAAGGTAGACACAAAGATCACTAGGGCTGACAGAAGTAATTTCTATTTCATTCTCTTTAGCAAGCTGCAGCTCTTGTTCTGAAAACTCATTTCGTACAACAGCATACAGCGTATTCGTGCCAATCTGATTTTTATAATAGACTTCTCTGTCTTTCGTCCAGTTTAAAATCGTTTCCTCCGCACCTTTTAATCCTATTGCCTGTTCCTTTAATTCTTCTATTGGTAAATGCAGGTGGTTATTCCCATCCTTTATCAGGAGAACATCCTCAAGCAGATTCTCTAATTCTTCCAAATGGTGACTTGAAATAATAATGGTGCGTGGATAGGTTAAATAGTCCTTTAATAAGGCTCGATAGAAATCCCTTCGAGCTGCAGCATCCATCCCTGTAGTTGGTTCATCAAAAATCGTTAGGGGTGCACGTGATGCGAGGCCTATAATGGCATTAAAGGTACTTGTTTTACCTTTTGAAAGTCTGTTGTGATAATGCTTTGGATCAAATGAAAAATAATGAAACAAACGGTTGGCAAATGTCATATCCCAATTCGGATACAAACTTCCGGCAGCCTGAAGAATTTCATGAAGCTGTAATGGTGAAGGAAAGCTCATCTGATCATCGACGAAAATCGTATTAGCAGATACTAGTAAACTATTAAATGGTTTCTCCGAAAAGACATTTATTTCCCCTGACGTTTGTTTGATATAACCAGCCAAAATTTTTAGTAAAGTTGTTTTCCCAACACCATTCTTTCCGATTAATCCGGTGATTGTATTTTCTTCAATAGAAAAAGTGAGCTGATTTAATACCTTTTTTCTTAGATAGCTCTTCGTTAAATTGCTACATTCAATAACCTTCATGCCACTCCCCCCCCAGACTGTGAAGCCTTTATCATGTCAATTAATTCCGTTTCCCCGATTTTCAGTCGTCTCGCTTCAAGTACTACTTCTTCAATTAATCGCTTTAACGTTTGGTTTTTGCGCTTCTGAATGATTCGTTCTTTTGCATTCTCGGAAACAAACATGCCCAGCCCCCTTTTCTTATAAAGGATATTCTCGTCAGCAAGAAGATTCAGTCCCTTTGCAGCGGTTGCAGGATTAATGGTATACATTTCAGCCAATTGGTATTGGGAGTAGACCTTTTCATCTGTTTGAAAATGACCGTTCATTATTTCCGTTTCCAGCCATTCGGCGATTTGCATATAAATAGGCTTTGTACCATCTGTATTTAAAATTGCCATCGCCCCCTGATTAGTACATTACTGTTGTAATGTACTATACAATATGTTGGATAATTTTTCAAGGTTCTAGGTGGTGAGCTTAATAAAGTCATGAAAAAAACTAAATACAAAAAAAAGTCCCCATTCGCTATGACAGGCACTTTTTTTGTTCTTTACGTTAATTAATTAACCTTACAAACATTTAACATCTTACATACTTACGTTTGAAACCAAGCTTCCCTCTATCTATATCCTTTTGAATAGTTTCGGCAGCATGCAGGATGCTGATTTTTTTCTTGTCCCGCTTCATTTCAACTGGACCTACAGCTTTAGCGGTTTCAACCGCCTTTTCATGGAGAGGTATATATGAAATGGCAACAGTATACATAAAATTATTCATAGCAGATTTGGTTCGTTCAGGAGAATCATGTATCGTATTTTTTACCTGATCCAGCATACCGGCCAACTTAGCCGTACTAAATTCGCTATCAGGGCGATTCCCCAATAGCCAGCAATAGCAACTCCAGCCTGCTGACATTCTAAGCTCTTCACCGCTTGCAATCCATTTGTCGGCAACTTCTTGAGCAATCTCAGTTTCTGCCAATGTTACGGCAACCACATAATCGGAAAGCATATAAAAATACGCTCCATCTATCCATCGTTCGAAATCCGCTTCAGTCATTGCCATTGGGTCTGCTATGATGCCGGCAAAATACATGGCATCGTAGTTTCCGGTTGCGTATAGCTCCTCGGCTAAAGGCTGGTTATTTTTAATTTTCTTTGAGAGCGGCTTCATCGCGCCTGTCGCCACACCATAAAGCGGCTCATGTGCACCATTACTTATGTACGTTTTTTTTGTTCGTTCCTTACCGAGCGCTTCTAGGCCCTGCATCACCATTTCCAATTCCATCATGCTCACTTCCTTCCTCAAAACCTATCACAAATAATCATAACAGGTTCTAATCATAAGAGAAACCATGACAAAAAGGCAAAATCCCTGTTTCATTTTTAGTGATTCAAACGAAGAGACTTTGGTATTAATTTTAAATAATAAATAACTGTTTAATGATATTGAAACCAGACAAACCAACCTTTTTCTTTACTTTTAGCTAAGAATAATTGACCTTGGGAATTATAGGATTTGAACGGTGCTAAAAGTGAGTATTTTCTAATACAACAACATTTTCATTCATGGTTCTACCTATTTGTTTCGTGAATTCAACTACTTGGATGATTTCTTTACAGCATTGCTTTGCACCTAATACTAACAATGGCACACCAATAGGATCAATTTTAAAGCGCCTTGAAAATAAGCCTCCCATTGTCATAGCAAATGGGACTGTAGGCGAGGTATTAGAAAAAATAATTTTTTCCTGATTATTATATTTTATTTGCAGCAGCATACTAAGCTGCTCTAAAGCAGGAATAACTAGTTTATTTCTTTTTCTACCAATCGTATAAACAGAGTTTCCATCCTCATCTATTCCATGGAATAATATTTTACCAAAATCAGCGTTTGTTAATTTGTTAAAATAATCTACATTTAATATTTCTTCCTTGGTTAGCTTTCGATCATAAGGTAATTTATGTAAATGATATGCTGCAGCAAGTGCAGTGCTATGTGTTCCAGCGAAATCATTATAAATATAAATCATCATTTCATCCTCTTTGGCCTAATAGTTTTAATATTATTTCCAGAACTCATTTATTTTATAGTGAAAGACTAAATAAAGTAGAGGGGAATTTAAAGTAATAATACTACACATAAAGCAACCGTACCTAAAGCAATCATTACTAATCCTATTATAGACCCAATAAAAGTCAGGTTTGAAAATTGAAATATATCTAACATATCTTCTTCAATGCTTTTATAAATACTTTCATCAGGATTAGTTTGTTTGGCTGAATTAGCCCCTACTCTTAGTTTCATTTTATATCGTTGGATTAGTCTATAAGTAAACTGAGGTAATCCTAGAAAAATCAATGCAATAATCCAAAGGGAAATGGGAACTAGTAACCAGATCATATAAGCCACCTTGTTTTATGTGTTGTTTGTATTGAGTAAAATTCATCGACGTATTCCTTCTTACATTGTTGAAACCTATGTATTATCTTTAAGAACTTTTTGAAAGATATTTTCTTCATCCTTGTGTAGGTTTTCTATTTTCTTTCCTTTTAAAATTTCATTAAGTTTACTTTGAGTAATTGGTTTAGCGTCATCTGATAATTCATATCCAAACTCTCCGTTAGACTCTATGGTTCCAATTTTGACATCAGATATAAAAGAGATTCCATGTTG
>Ga0180215_1003202_pt1 | contig 15609 bp, 11 predicted proteins | sample eDN3rd37CBELigBY_FD_128871 | JGI IMG/M metagenome (GOLD analysis project Ga0180215, IMG submission 128871) | Enriched backyard soil microbial communities from Emeryville, California, USA - eDNA 3rd pass 37_C BE-Lig BY (version 2) (version 2) | ecosystem: Environmental > Terrestrial > Soil >...
AAAACGCCCTAGTTTTTATACTAGGACGTAATTCTTTAGCTAAACTTTACCATATGATATTTTTTCTTACCGCGGCGGATGATGGCAAATGCATCTTCAAGACGATCTTTCCCATCAACTACGTAGTCAAGGTCTGTTACTTTTTCACCGTTAACTGAGATTGCCCCATTTGTTACGTCTTCTCTGGCTTGGCGTTTTGATGATGAAATGCCAGCTTCCACGATTAAGTCGACAATATTTTTATCTTCTTTAACCATTTCAATAGAAGGAACTCCAGCAAAGGCTACTTTCATTTCTTCCACAGATAGTGCTTTCAAATCCCCGGAAAATAGAGCTGCTGTAATTTTTTCGGCTTGTTCCAGACCTGCTTCAAGGTGAATAAGTTTTGTCATTTCGGCTGCCAATGTTTTTTGAGCTTTACGCAAATGCGGTTCTTCTCGTACCGCAACTTCCAATGCTTCAATTTCTTCACGAGTTAAGAAAGTGAATATTTTTAAGTATTTAATTACATCTGAATCTGCTGTATTTACCCAGAATTGATAGAACTCGTAAGGAGAAGTTTTTTCGGCATTTAACCAAACAGAACCCCCAGCAGTTTTACCAAATTTTGTGCCATCTGCTTTCGTTACTAATGGAATTGTAATCCCAAATGCATTTGTTTCTTCTTCATGGGTTTTTCTGATTACCTCAAGACCTGTTGTAATATTCCCCCATTGGTCTGACCCGCCGACTTGGATTTTAACATTGTAGTTATCGTATAAGTAGTTGAAATCAAGGCCCTGGATGATTGTGTATGTGAATTCAGTAAATGAAATTCCAGATTCCAATCTAGAAGCAATAGTATCTTTTGCTAATAAGTAATTTATATTTACTAATTTTCCATAATCACGCAAGAAATCAATCACGCTTAATTTCCCTACCCAGTCATAGTTGTTGACAAGCTGAGCGCCATTTTCGCTTTCGCTGAAGTCAAAGATGCGCTCCATTTGGGCTTTTAAGCCTGCAACATTCTGTGCAATTTGTTCTTCGGTCAATAGGTTACGCTCAGTTGAACGACCAGATGGGTCCCCGATCATTCCTGTTGCACCACCAACGAGTAATACAGGGCGGTGCCCAGCTTGCTGAAATCTGCGTAACGTCAATAACGGTACGATATGACCGATATGCATGGAATCTGCTGTTGGGTCTACCCCCACATATAAGGAAACCTTTTCTTCGTTTAATAGCTTCTCCATACCCTCGGCATCAGTTTGTTGATATAATAAGCCACGCCATTGTAAATCTTCAATTAAAGGGTTTGTCATTTCTTATCCTCCATTCTCTCTCTTTGCATTATTTATATTTAATAATAAAAATAAACCAAAAATTAGTACAACCTCGCTACCTATGGCTAGCAAACGCAAAAAAGTCCCAGCACGCAAAAATACATTGCATGCTGGGACGTTAAAAATCAAATTTAACGCGGTACCACCCGGCTTGAAGACGTCAAAAAAATTGACCCTCTTCCACTCTCAAACGTTTTAACGAAACGTCAGTCGTTCAAGCTCCAAGAACGTAATTCGTGTTTACATTATGTCTAGCTTTCACCAACCGCCAGCTCTCTATTACAGGGAATGAAAACACTACTTCAAACTTATCATTACTTGAAAATTATAATGATTATTCTACTCGTTTTAAATTCAATGTCAATATCTATATTCGTACTATGCCGAAATATGCTATAATAAACGAGATTTTAGGGGGTGACGTTTTGTGAGAGAATGGTTGAATCGTTTAAAAGTACATATTCGAGAATTGAATGCAAAAGTAGATAGATTATCAACGTCAAAAAAAATGAGAAGACTTAGAATAACTGGCAGTGTTATTTGGAATTTAATACTTATTTTCATTATTTTTTCCACTATTGCGGTTGTTTTCGTTGGCGGGTTAGGACTGGGATACTTTGCATCGCTCGTAAAAGACGATCCTCTCATGTCAAAAGCTGAAATGAGAGACCAGATTTATAACTATGATGAGACAAGTGAACTCTATTTTGCTGGTCCAATTTATATAGGAAAAATACGTACGGATTTGGAAAGAAGAGAAACTTCCCTTGAAAACGTTTCTCCTACATTAATTAATGCTGTACTTGCTACTGAGGATGAGTATTTCCGTGAACACTATGGGATTGTTCCGAAAGCTGTATTACGCGGTCTTTTACAAGACTTCACAAACTCATCTACCCAAACTGGCGGTTCCACATTAACACAGCAGTTAATTAAAAACCAAATTTTAACGAATGAAGTCTCCTATGAACGAAAAGCAAGAGAAATCTTATTAGCTATACGATTAGAAAAGTTTATGACCAAGGAAGAAATAATAGAAGCTTATTTGAATATCATTCCTTATGGCCGTAATGCTTCCGGTAAAAATATTGCCGGAGTAGAAACAGCTGCACGTGGAATTTTTGGGATTTCAGCATCTGAATTAAACCTGCCTCAAGCAGCCTATATTGCTGGTATTCCGCAGGCGCCATTTGCGCATACACCTTTTACGAATACTGGTGAAATCAAGGATGCTGAAGGTCTAAAACCTGGTATCGAGCGAATGGAAACCGTACTTAAGCGTATGTTAACTACCGGCTATATTACACAACAAGAATATGATCAAGCTGCTAGTTACGATATTACCAAGGACTTCCGAGAGCCAGAACCCGAGGCTACAGATAATTATCCTTGGCTTACTTATGAGCTGGAAGATCGAGCAAAAGCCATTATTGCGAAAATTTTGGCAGAAAAAGATGGTATCGATCCAGAGCGTCTAGACGAAGAAGAAAACTTAAAAGAAAAGTATATGATCCTAGCCGATCGTGATGTACGTTCAGGCGGCTACCGAATTTATTCGACAATCGATAAAGGTATGTATGATGCTATGCAGGAAACTGCAAAGAACTTCAAGAACTACGGTCATACGTTTACATCAACTGAAATCGATAAAGAAACTGGTGAAGAAATCGTAATTGAAGAACCAGTTCAGGTTGGTAGCATCGCCATTGAAAATACCACAGGCAAAATTTTAAGTTTTGTTGGTGGACGCGAATTTAATCTTGAGCAACAATTTAATTACGCAACAAAGGCATTTCGTCCAAATGGTTCAACAATGAAACCACTCTTAGTATATGCTCCTGCGATTGAATACGGCAAAATCGGTGCAGGCAGCCCTGTAGTCGATGTTAAATTCACTCGTGGTTTCGATGGATATAGTCCATCAAACTACATTGAAAGTCAAGAACTAGGAATCATTCCTGCACGGGAAGCTTTAGCTAAATCCCAGAACTTACCTGCATTGCGTTTATATGATTCGATTATCGATAACAAGCCTGCATCCTATTTAGAAAAGATGGGATTCTCTAAAGTAACTACTGGTGATTATGAGAACTTATCGGCGGCTATCGGTGGTTTAACTTATGGGACAACAGTTGAAGAAAATACAAATGCATTTGCGACATTTGCTAATGGTGGTCAATTTACTGATGCATATATGATTGACAGAATTGAAGACTTGGATGGCAATGTAATTTACAAGCATGAAGTTGAACCTGTTCAAGTATTCTCGCCTGAGACTGCATACATGGTAACGGATATGTTGAGAGATGTATTAGAGTATGGTACAGCAACTAGAGCAAATAGTACATTAAAATTCAATTCTGATTTCGCTGCCAAGACTGGTACAACAAATGACTTTAAAGATGTATGGTTAGTTGGATACAATCCGAATATTTCTCTAGGTGTATGGTTGGGCTACGAAAAGAATAAATCTCTATATCAATTCAATAATACCTATGGACAACCAAGTACCCGAGTCAACCAATTATGGGCGAGTCTAATGAATTCCTTATATGATGTGAATCCAGAGTTTGTTGATCCGGCTGGACAATTTGAACGCCCAGCGAATGTCATTAACGCTTCATTCTGTGGAATATCTGGGGATGCTCCTTCTGCAGCATGTTCTCAGGCTGGATTGGTTCGTTCAGATTTGTTTAATCGAAATGTATTTGTACCAAGCAGAGTTGATGATAGTTTAAGTGGATCCTTATCCGTTATGATTGATGGTAAAGCTTATATTGCCTTAGATTCTACACCAAGTGAATTTGTGACTTCCGGAGGCTCAGGCATTAACCCTGAATTTGCTCAAAGAATACTTGGTCGACTTGGTGGAGACCCATCTAAATTATGGCCAGGTGGGACAAGCAGCAATGTTGTATCATCAGCAAAATTTAATGCTGATGGAAGTCCACCACAAGCTGTTGCAGTTTCACTACAGGGTAATTCGATTTCTTGGACAAAATCAGCATCAAACGATGTGATTGGCTATCGTGTATATGATACGACTAATGGCGGCCGTTCCCTTGTGACAACGTTAAAAGATGGCGCTGGTCGACAATCCACTATTACAAGCGGCAGAACCTATATAGTAGTAGCTGTTGACATAACTGGCCAAGAATCTGCGCAATCCAATACCATTACAACGGTAGACGAAAAACCGACCGAACCAGTTCAACCGCCAGAAACGAATAAACCAAATCCTAACGATGGAAATGGAAATCAAAATGGCGGCACTGAAGGCGGTTCAAATGGGGACGGATCTCCTAACGGCAACGGGAACGATAATGGTAACGGCAATAACGATGGTGGAACCGATCCAGGAAGCGGCACTAACCCTGATACTGGAACAGGTCAAACTCCACCAACTGATTCAAATCCTTAATAGAGTTCGTTTTCTCTAAACAAACTCTAAAATAGAAAACACAAAAACGCATGGAGTTCATCCATGCGTTTTAAATTTGCCTCATCCTATAAAGGGAGTGAAATTCATTTTATTGATTATCTATAAAGGGATATTTCCTTTTCGAAAAAGATGTTTTATTGCTGTAAAGCGTACGTGATCGTTACATTTCTCACAACGATAATAGTTTGGTTTTTCTTTGTTTGTATAGCATAAAGTTTATCAATATAAAAAAATAATCAGTAAGAAGAAAAACTATCCCGCCCTATTCTTCTATATATAAAAATACCCCATAGATAGACTTTAAAGGTCTATCTAATGAGGTACCTTCAAATTAAGAAACCGGACTTGTTTCTTCTACTAATATTTTTTTCAAAATGGCAACAGCTTGATCAATTTCTTCATTGGTTACAGTAAGTGGCGGCAGTAATCGAAGCACTTGTGGACCTGCTGCAACAAGCAATAATCCCTCTTCTTCCGCTTTAACTACTAGAGAAGCAACTTCTTTTCCACAGTCAACACCGATTAACAATCCTTTTCCGCGAATTTCAAATTCCTTTGGCAGTGCTTCGTTCAGCTTCTTAATCAGATACAGTGATTTTTCTTGAACCTCATTTAGGAAAGAAGAGTCAAATACATGATCTATCACAGTTTGAGCTACTGCAACAGCTAACGGATTCCCGCCATAAGTTGTTCCATGTGAACCTGGGCCAAATGTTTCATATAATTCCGCTGTCCCCAAAATACCGCCAATTGGGAAACCTCCACCTAATCCTTTTGCCATTGAGATGATGTCTGGTTTTAAAGATGTTTGTTCAAAGGCAAAACGTGTACCCGTACGACCAATTCCAGTTTGTACTTCATCCACGATTAATAAGACATCACTATTTTCGCAAATTTCATTAATTGCTTGTGCGAACTCTTCAGTTACCTCATGGATTCCGCCTTCCCCCTGAATTATTTCAAGCATAATAGCACCAACAGTTTCATCGACTGCTTCCTTTAGAGCTTGTGCATCGTTAAAAGGAAGATACGTAAACTGATCTACCATTGGTCCGAACCCTTTTTGGATTTTTTCTTGCCCTGTAGCAGACATCGCACCAAACGTACGACCATGGAAGGAGTTTTCAAATGTAATGATATGGTGTTTCCCGGTATGTTTTCTAGCTAATTTAATAGCTGCCTCATTCGCCTCTGCCCCACTATTGCAAAATAATGCATGAGCTAAATGAGTATCCTTTACCAACTTTTCCGCTAAAGCAATCTGACCAGGGCTTTCAAACAAATTGCTCGTATGCCAAATCTTTTCACTTTGCTCCTGAATGGTTTTTACTAACGCTGGATGTGCATGCCCTAAACAACAAACAGCAATTCCGCTTGTAAAGTCGAGATATTGTTTTCCATTCTCGTCTTTTACAAGCGTTCCTTTTCCTTCAACAATACGAATTGGTCTTCTAGAATAGTTATTAAATAATGCATTCATTTGATTGGCTCCTTATTCAAGTTTTGCGGTAGATTTTCCGCCCCAACTACCTTTGCGCTAAGGTCTCATCGAAAGAAGGAACAATAACCGTTCCCATTAATTGATCATCGACAATCTGCACGGAGGGTATGCCGGCTTTTAACACTTGTATTGCACCTTCAACCTTCGGAATCATCCCGCCATAGATTTGGCCAGCCTCAATCCATTGAGCGATTAGGCTAGGCGTTGCTTCCTGCTGATATTTCCCTTCAATACGTATTCCAGAAACATCCGTCACGATTAATAAGCTCTCAGCCCCAACAGCTAAAGAAACTTCACTAGCAACAGTATCTCCATTGATATTTAGTGCCTGCCCATATGAAGTAGCGCCGACACAAGCAATTACCGGAACAATCTGCTGCTCACATAAGGCATTAATTAGATTCGTATTCACAGTTATAACTTTCCCTACGAATCCATAGGTTTCTTGATCTAAAAACTCGCATTGCAGCAAATGCCCATCAAAGCCATTTAAACCGATTGCCTTGATTCCTGCTTTATTTAACTCACCCACTAGAGCCGGATTTACTTTACCGATCAATGTTGACTGTACAATATTGATTGCCTGCTCACTCGTTACTCGAATCCCGTTTAATACGGATGAGCTAACATTTTGCCTTTCCAGCTCTCTATTAATAGCTGGACCGCCGCCATGGGTGATAATGATGTCGTAGCCTTGCTCCTGAAGAAGTTTGAAATTGGAAAAGAAGGCTTGATTTAAGCCTTCTAATGTACTTCCGCCAAGTTTAATGACGATTTTTTTACGAACGGTAGGAAGCATTGATTTGAACATAGTCATAAGTTAAATCGCACCCCCATGCTAATCCGTGTCCTTCGCCTTGACCTAAAGACACATAAATTTTCACTTCGTTCGCCTTTAGTATTTTAATCAGTTCCTCTTCTGAGAAAGGTACTGGTTCCCCATCTTGAACCATTAATGCATCTCCAATTTTTATGGAGATTTTTTCTGGATCTACAGTTGCCCCACTATATCCAACTGCTGCAATGATACGCCCCCAGTTTGCATCATTGCCGAATACCGCCGTTTTCACAAGAGGCGACCCCACTACGGTCTTAGCAATTTTACGTGCTTCCTCATCCGACTTAGAACCCTCTACCTCTACTTCGATTAACTTTGTTGCTCCTTCCCCATCTCTTGCAATCGCTTTTGCCAGATCTTCAGCGACTACTTGCAATGTGCTATAGAAATTATCCCAGTCTGGATGGGCAGGCGTTAAGGATTCATTACCGGCTAATCCATTAGCCATCACAATCACTGTGTCATTTGTCGATGTATCCCCATCCACCGTAATGGCATTGAATGTACAATTCGTGATTTCAGAAAGAGCTTTTTGCAATACATCCGATTCAATATTTGCATCTGAGGTTATGAATCCAAGCATTGTTGCCATATTCGGCTCAATCATTCCCGACCCTTTTGCAGTACCCGAAATCACTACTTCCTTGCCATCAATAAGCGTACTATAAGTTGTATTTTTCATGACTGTATCCGTAGTCAAGATCGCTTGCGCAAAATCAATTCCATGCTCAAGTGTATTCCCTAGCTCTAATTGCTCTACCCCATTACGAATCGGTTCCATTTTCATAATTTCACCAATAACCCCTGTAGAAGCAACACCAACTAGAGAAGGATCAATTCCAAGCTTCAATGCTGCCAAGCTTTGCATTTCATACGCATCTGTAATTCCTTGCTTTCCAGTACAAGCATTCGCGTTTCCTGAGTTTACGATTAAGGCCTGCATTTTCCCTGTATGATAAACGACTTCTTTCGTTACTTTCAAAGGGGCAGCCTGTATGGCATTCGTTGTAAAGACACCCGCTACACTTGCCGGAACTTCACTTACTAAAAGAGCTAAATCTTTTTTCTTATGCTTAATGCCGCAATGCATACCCGATGCAGAAAACCCTTTTGGCGATACAATATTCTTGCTTGATATCTTTCTAATCTCATATAATGTATTCAACTTTTTCTCCCCCTTAAATAAATAACGGAATAACATCCAGACCAAGCGTTTGCGGTAATTCCGTCTGGACATTCATATTTTGTATGGCTTGCCCTGCAGCCCCTTTAACCAAATTGTCGATCACTCCAACAATCGTAGCTCTGTTCGTTCTCTCATCTAGCTGAGCAAAGATATCGCAATAGTTTGAACCTTTCACGCGGTTTGTTCCGATTGAAGAGACATCTTGCACTACTCGAACAAAGGGATGGTTTTTATATGTTTCCAGTAAACAATCATTTAGCTGTTTATTGGTAACACCAGGCATGACTTGCGCATATGAAGTGGCCAAGATTCCACGTGTCATTGGAATTAAATGTGTATTGAATGTAATGGTAGTTTCTATGTCTGCAAACATTGCAATTCCCTGCTCAATTTCCGGAATATGCTGATGTTCATTTACTTTATATATTGAAAAATTTTCATTCATTTCGCTATAATGTGTTGTTTGGGAAGGCTTATTTCCTGCTCCGGAAACTCCACTTTTTGCATCAATCACTAAATAGTCAGGATCGATTAAACGCTCTTTTATTAAAGGCAGTAATGAAAGTAGGACTGCAGTTGGATAACACCCGGGATTGGCTATTAAACTAGCTGATTTAATATTTGCCTCATTCCATTCAGTAAGTCCATAAACACTGTCTTTCACAATATTTTGCGGTGCTGGTGATTTTTTGTACCATTTCTCATATGAAGCTAAATCTTTTAGGCGATAATCACCTGAAAGGTCGATTAGCTTTGGACCTATCCCTACTAATGGAGGTAATAGTTTACTAGTTACACCAGAAGGAGTACTTGTGAATACAACATCAAATCCTGCCAAAGTCTCCACATCGATTTTTTGTAATGGTGTATCGTGAATCGATAACAAATGTCCAAATTTAGAAGAAAAAACAGCTCCTTCCTCAGAAGAAGTAAACAATTCGATTTTCTCCACTTCTGGATGATTATGCAAGAAACGGATTAATTCTAATCCACCGTACCCCGTTGCCCCAATTATTCCAACCTTCAATTCTTTCACCCCTAATTTAAAAATTACTCCTTGTTATTGTGTTTCGATATGCAGATAAATTACTATTCAATTTCCAGATCTGCCATAATAACGTTAGTATAATTCTGCATAATTATTTAGTCAACTGTATTTTTATATATCGACAATTTTTTTCAATACACAACAAAAGGGTACTCTATCATATTTTATAATAGAATACCCTCTAAACACATTGTATAAATATTAATTTTTTATTAAATACTTGTTAATAATTACCATAATGAAATTCAGTAGATTCCCAGCTGTTTCCTAAGTACTAGTGCGATTTATAGCTTTCTCTCCAGCATTTAAAAGAGAGAACTTAATCTTCCATAGTTGATAAATCACCCGTTGGCAGTTTTAGTTCCCATGCTTTCAACACCCGGCGCATGATCTTACCGCTTCTTGTTTTAGGAAGCTTATCTTTAAACTCAATTTCTCTTGGTGCAGCATGCGCAGCCAGACCAGTTTTAACAAAATTACGGATGTCTTCAGCAAGTTGATCGCTTGCATCCACGCCTTCACGCAAAGCTATAAAGGCTTTAATAATTTCGCCTCGTATTGGATCGGGTTTACCTATTACGCCTGCTTCGACTACATCCGGATGTTCGAGCAGTTTACTTTCTACCTCAAAAGGACCTACACGTTCACCTGAAGTCATGATGACATCATCAATGCGCCCTTGGAACCAAAAGTAACCGTCCTCGTCCAAATAAGCTGAATCACCTGTTACATACCACTCATCTTTAAGGAAATAAGATTGGAATCGTTCCGGATTTCCCCAAATCTCACGCATCATGGATGGCCATCCTTTTCTTATCGCTAAATTCCCCATAGTATATGGCAGCACTTCATTCCCTTCATCATCTACAATGGTTGCGTAAATGCCTGGAACAGGTTTTCCCATCGAGCCTGGCTTGATATCCATCGAAGGATAATTGCAAATAATGTGTCCACCAGTTTCAGTCATCCACCAAGTATCATGGATTCTATGGCCAAGTATATCCATTCCCCAGCGGATAACCTCAGGATTTAATGGTTCTCCCACCGAAAGTACATGGCGAAGTGTAGAAAGGTCAAAATCTTCTAGAATGCTTGTACCTGCACCCATTAGCATTCTGAAGGCTGTAGGCGCACTATACCATACTGTTACACCATATTGCTCAATCGCACCATACCAGTTCGCAGGGCTGAAACGACCACCAACTATTAGGTTGGTTGTTCCGTTTAGCCATGGACCAAATACCCCATATGCGGTTCCCGTTACCCATCCAGGGTCTGCTGTACACCAAAAAATATCTTGTTCTTGCAGATCAAGAACCCATTGTGCAGTTTGGTAATGCTGAATCATTGCATTATGAACATGCAAAACTCCTTTTGGAGCTCCCGTTGAGCCTGAAGTATAGTGAAGCAGCATACCATCTTCGCGGTCAACCCACTCTATATCAAATGAACTTGATGCATTTTTTAATTGACTAGTAAAGTCCACAAGTTTGTCAGTCTCTTCAATTTGTTCCCCAACAACGAAGATTTTTTCTAAATGTGGAAGCTTCTCTACTGGAACACGATTCAATAGATTCGGAGTCGTAACTAAAACTTTTGCTTTGCTGTCGGCTAATCTGTCGTAAACGGCTCCCTCCATAAATGCTTCAAATAATGGACCGACAATGACGCCCATTTTAATGGCTCCCAATAGAGAAAAATACAATTCAGGTGAACGTGGCATAAAAATAAATAATCGATCACCTTTTACCAGCGTTGTATGTTGTTTAAACATATTTGCCGCTTTGTTCGAAAAACGTTTCAAATCATAAAAAGTGTAACTTTCTTTTCTTGAACCATCATCGAAAAATAATGCTACTTTGTTTTTTCGAAAGCTTTCTGCATGACGATCAATTGCTTCATAAGCAGCATTGACCTTCCCCGTTTCATGCCAGCTAAAAGCTGTCTCCGTTTCTTTCCAATCAAAAGAAGCAACCTTTTCATCATAGTTATTTAAATGATGATCCCCAACAGCTGCCGCTAAACTTTCTGTAATTTTTATCCCCATAAAAATTACCCCTTTCAAATCAATTTGCCTTAATTTCTCCACAATCAGCTAAATGGAAATTATGGATAAATTAAAAAATTATTATACACTCTTTAATAAATTTCAGTACCTTACCTTTCAATCTACTATGCTAAGAGCAAGTATTATAGATTGATTATTTTATTTTACAATATTCAGAACATTTTGAGTTAAATATTTTTAATTTTATAACAATTAATGTATTTTTTACAAAGAACAGCGATTTTACGCATAATTTATCATATAATGGGAGTATCAAACTCATGTGGAGAGAATTAGAATGAAACATATTAAAACTTTTTATTCCATAGATATGGAAACGAGGCTTGGGCTAGTCCAGGTAGAGGGGCCGGTGCAGCCAGAAGAGCTGGAACAATATACTTTTCACGAAGATTTAGTATCATTTCGGCCATCAAAACAGCAACAAAAAGCATTAGTTGAAATCGCTAAACTTGAAGAAGGACGCATCGTTATCATTCGAAATGGCGAAACCGTAGTAGGCTATGTCACTTATCTATACCCTGATCCATTAGAAAGATGGTCTGAGGATCAAATAGAGAATATGATAGAACTAGGCGCCATTGAAGTAATCCCTTCCTATCGCAGCTGCGGAGTTGGAAAAAAATTATTGCAAGTGTCGTTCATGGATGAAGCAATGGAGGATTACTTAGTCATCACAACAGAATATTATTGGCATTGGGACCTAAAAGGTACAGGGTTAAATGTATGGGATTATCGAAAAATGATGGAGAAATTAATGAATAGTGTCGACTTTGAATATTATGCAACTGATGACCCAGAAATCACATCCCATCCCGCCAACTGTCTAATGGCTAGAGTAGGAAAACGGGTAGAGAATGATACGATGGAACGCTTTGACCGATTACGTTTTAAAAACCGTTTCATGTACTAATTGAAAGGTGGAAAACAGCATGATGATTATTGAAGAAATTATGAATAGAGATGTCCATTCCTTATCGCCTTCACATACTGTCAAAGATGCGATTACAATCATGAGGGAGAAGAAAATCAGACATTTGCCGATTGTCGATGATACTGAAAAAATTGTTGGGATCATCACTTCACATGATCTGAAAAATATAGTTCCATCTACCATAAAGGGAGAGAAACACTTAACAACATATGACACACCTCTTGAACAAATCATGGTAAAAGATCCTTTAATAGGTCACCCGCTCGATTTTATTGAAGAGGTTGCACTCACTCTGTATGAATCGAAAATAAGTTGTCTGCCCATTGTAACAGGCGGAAAAATAGTTGGGATTGTCACAACGACGGATTTACTTTATACATATATCGAGTTAACCGGTGCGAACAAGCCTTCCTCTAAAATTGATATTCGCGTAATCGATAAGCCTGGTATTCTATCTGATATTACAGAAATTTTTAAAAAGCACCATGCCAATGTCTTAAGCGTGTTAGTGTATCCGAGTACTAGTCAAAAAGATAGCAAAATTATTAGTGTCCGAGTTCAAATCATAAATCCTTTATCCATTATTGAAGATTTGCGTAAAGAAGGCTTTGATGTGTTATGGCCAAATTTGCCTGGAGTCGATTCTATATGAAAAATGCCGTATTTATTTATTCACCGGAACAACTCGGATATAAATTTTCAGATTCCCATCCATTCAATCATAAACGCTTACTTTTAACGATGGATCTTCTAAAAGAAATAAATGCTCTTTCCGATACAGATATCGTCCCTGCCAGAGTGGCAACAGACGAAGAAATTGCCCTTGGTCATGATCAGAAATATATCGAAATCGTAAAAAAAGCTGGTCATGGTTTACTGACCCCAGAGCAATGCGAAAATTATGGAATCGGCACAGAAGATACGCCGATATTCCCGAATATGCATGAAGCAAGCGCGTTATTAGTTGGCAGTACCTTGCAGGCTGTAGACCATGTTATGCAAGGAAAAAGCCGCCATGCTTTAAATTTAGGCGGCGGATTGCATCATGGCTTCCATGGCCGTGCATCTGGATTTTGCATCTATAATGACAGCACGGTTGCTATTCGTTATATGCAGGAGAAATACAACGCTCGCGTTTTATATATCGACACTGATGCACATCATGGCGATGGCGTGCAATGGGCCTTTTACGATGATCCTAATGTTTGTACTCTTTCCATCCATGAAACTGGCCGTTATCTTTTCCCTGGTACCGGAAATGTAACAGAACGCGGGAATGGTCAGGGATATGGTACATCCTTTAACTTTCCAATCGACGCATTTACAGAAGATGAAAGCTACCTTGAAATTTACGAGCAGGCAGTTAGAGAAGTATTTGCTTATTTTAAGCCGGATGTCGTGATTACTCAAAATGGTGCGGATGCTCATTACTTTGACCCGCTTACCCATCTTCATGGCACAATGAAAATCTATCAAGAGATCCCAAGATTGGCACATAGGCTCGCCCATGAATATTGTGATGGAAAATGGATTGCAGTTGGCGGCGGAGGGTACGATATTTGGCGTGTTGTTCCAAGAGCCTGGTCATTTATCTGGTCAGAGATGAATGATCTATCTTTACCAACAGGCTCCCTGCCAAAAAACTGGCTGGAAAAATGGCAGCCTGAATCTCCTGTGCCCTTTATCCCAACCTGGGAGGACCCAAATCCTTTATATGAACCAATTCCTAGAAAGCTGGAGATTGAAGAGAAAAATGCCCAAATGCTTAAGAAGGCACTCCATATGATTCGAGCAGAAAAAAGATAAAAGGAAAGGCAGCATCGTTCTTCATAACGAGCTGCCTTCTATTATTTAACTGAGTTGCGTTTTTCAATTCGGTGAGGAATAATCACTGATTGATCTTCAATATTTTCCTTATTCATCAATTTTGTCAGTAAACGCATTGCTACTGCACCAATATCGTACAACGGCAAGACAACGCTAGTAAGTTGTGGCCGCACCATGCGGGCAAGCTTGGAATCCTCGAAGCTAATGACTTCAATTTCTTCGGGAACTTTTTTCCCATTATCCTGTGCACCATGAATCAGTCCAATTGCTAATTCGTCACTTCCAGCAAAAAATGCAGTTGGCGGATTCTCCAAGCCGCTTAATGTTTCCCATGCTTCAAGACCACTATCATAAGTGCCATCATCTGAAATGATTAACCGCTCATCTACTTCCAGGTTTGCATCGGCAAGAGCCTTTTTATAAGCCTCCAGCTTAAATTTAGCATTAATCGTGTATGCAAGAGGTCCTGAGACAAATGCAATACGCTTATGGCCATTTTCTAGCAACAGTTGAACCGCTTCATATGACGCTTGGAAATAATCGATATTTACCGAAGGAAACTGATTTGTTTCGTCTACAGAGCCAGCAAGTACAATAGGTACAGGAGAATGTTCCATTGACTGTTGAAGCTTTGGCGTTACTGCATCACTCATCATCACAATTCCATCCACTTGTTTTCCTAGCATTGTGTCTAGCAGGTTCAGTTCTTTATCTTCATTTTGATCTGAATTGGCTAAAATAATATTATATCGATACATCGTTGCTATATCTTCAATCCCACGAGCTGCTTCAGCATAAATATTATTGGAAATATCCGGGATAATTACCCCTACTGTCGTTGTTTTCTTGCTTGCTAAACCACGTGCTACAGCATTAGGCCGATATTCTAAGCGTTCAATAACTTCCAATACTTTTTTTCTTGTAGCAGGTTTTACATTTTGGTTTCCGTTAACTACACGTGACACAGTCGCCATTGAAACATTTGCTTCACGTGCAACATCATAAATCGTTACAGTCAAAGGATACGCCTCCTTTTAAGTCAAATTATTATTTCCATCATACGACAATTTCCATTTATTTTTCAATATAAACCATATAATCTTAATAAAGTTAAAATATTTGTCACTTCTTTAACTGTAAAGAACGACTTGTATAGCTAGCTTTTTGCTGCATGAAAAGCTTCACTTGTGCTTATGAAATCCATTTAAAATAGTTTCCTGCTCTGTTAAAAAGAAAGTCCAAAAGTATTTAAAAATACTTTTGGACTTAAATGATTTATGCTTTTAACTCATATTGTTTCATGAACTTTTGAATCTCATTATAGAATGCATCGAATTCTGGAATATCCATTTGCTGCTGAGAGTCAGAAAGTGCCACAGATGGGTCTGGATGTACTTCTGCCATTACTCCATCAGCACCAATTGCGATAGCTGCTTTAGCACA
>Ga0180215_1003203_pt1 | contig 15609 bp, 12 predicted proteins | sample eDN3rd37CBELigBY_FD_128871 | JGI IMG/M metagenome (GOLD analysis project Ga0180215, IMG submission 128871) | Enriched backyard soil microbial communities from Emeryville, California, USA - eDNA 3rd pass 37_C BE-Lig BY (version 2) (version 2) | ecosystem: Environmental > Terrestrial > Soil >...
ATATCTAATATACGTTTTAGTTCACCCGCTGGTACTTGGCCAGGTGCAGATGTTTTTTTCGCAGCCCCAAAAGTGAGAGCGGAGCCAAAGATTTCTCCTGCTAATCGGCTGATGACTCCTAAATGCCCCATCGACATAGTAATGATAGGTCTATCAGCATATTTCTCATTCATTGTGTTTGTTGCATCGAGCAATGTTAATACATCAGCTGGAGTTTGCGGCATTACTGCGATTTTTGCAATATCTCCGCCAAGCTCCTGAGCCTTTTTCAATCGGGATACGATTTCATCCTTTGCAGGTGTCTTGTTAAAATCATGATTGGATAGGATGACCGGAATTTGTTTAGCATGTGCAAATTCCAGCATATTCTTAATATCATCTTCCCTATTAAATAATTCAATGTCGATAATATCAGCCTGTCCTGATTCAGCCACAGCTCTATTTATCGAAAAATAATATTCTAAATCAATTTCTTTTTCTCCGCCTTCTTTTAAACTGCGAAAGGTAAAAATAATCGGTACCTCAGGCAGAATGGAGCGTACTTCAGATAATGCCTTCAAAACATGTTCAATTGATTCCACATGATGATAAAAATCTGCCCGCCATTCAACAATATCAAAATCAACTGTTTTTAAATATAAAGCCTCTTCTTGGATCTGCTCCAGCGTACTGCCGACAATTGGAATACAGATTTTTGCCGAACCATCGCCGATGGCAATATTTTTAACGTTAACCGTTCGTTTCATAGCTTTCTCCTAACGCGAAAAAAGTTAAATTTTATCTGAATTTAAGTATTCTAGTATACTTTTTGCAATTCCCTCTGGATTTTGGTTTCCAGTATTGATTTTAAAATGGTGCTGAGAGTAAATGGACTTTCTATTATAAAAAAGCTCTTTCATTTCCGTTTCGGATTTGCCTTGAAGAACCGGACGAGTGTCTAGAATTAGCGGGATTCTTTCCTTCCATTGTTCCCATGGAATGTCTAAATAGATGACAATACAATTTTTCATGCACACTTCTCTGATATCCTCTTGAAGAAATGCCCCGCCGCCTAGGGAAATAACATGCATTTCCTCCTTGCAAAGGCTAGTTACTAATTTCATTTCTTCCTCGCGAAATGTTTGCTCTCCAAATAATTTAAAAATATCTGAGGCAGGCAATTTATATTTTGTTTCTATCTCTTCGTCTGTATCAATAAAGTCCCGGCCGAGAGCGTTAGCGATCATCTTTCCGATGGTGGTTTTTCCAGCTCCCATAAAACCGGTAAAAACTATGCTTTTTTGTGTCTGATAAATAAGCACATTCCCCAACCCCTTTGTCCATATTATAAGCTATTTTTTCATCTTATAAAAAGTTTGAAAAATTCTGTCTATATTTACTGGTTTGTGTCCTTTTTGAGATTTTACCAGATATATTCGATAAAAATCATGAAAATTTGACAAATTAATTATGAAAAATAAAAATTTTTGTTGAAATCAAATTTTGTATTATTGTATACTTGTCCTACAAGTCAGTCAATTTTACACATAAGGGGGAAGAAATTTGAAACTTAAAAAAAGTTTATTGATGCTTGTACTTTCACTGGTTGTTGTCGTGGCAGCGGCATGCGGCTCTTCAGACGCCGGTTCAGACTCTAGTTCTGGTTCAAAATCTAAGAAACCACAGTTTATCACAATTGCAACCGCTTCCACTGGCGGAACATACTACCCAATTGGTGTTGGTATGGGAAATTTATGGTCTGAGAAATTAAAAGACCAGGGAATTAAAGCAACTGGACAATCTTCAGCAGGGTCAGTTGAAAACATCGATCTAATCAAAAATGGCGAAGCTCAAATGGGTATTCTTCAAGGTTTAATCGGTGCACAGGCTTGGCAGGGAAAAGGAAACTTCGAAGGCAATGCTTATAAGGATCTAAGAAGTATTTCCATGCTATGGGCAAACGTTGAACACTTTGTTTTAATGAAAGACAAAATTAAAGACGGAACAATCGCTGATATCGAAGGAAACAGCTTCTCAGTTGGACCGCAAGCAAGCGGTACAGAGCAATCAACTCTTGTTATGATGGAAGCATTAGGCTTAACAAAAGATAATATCAAACCTGAATACTTAGGCTATGATGATACAATTTCTGCTATGCGTGACGGTCGTTTAGACGGCGGTTCACTTCCTGCAGGTACTCCAGTTGCGGCAATTACAGATATGTATGCAAGTGGTGTTAACGCAGAAGTGCTAGATGTAACTGATGAGCAATTAGATGCAATCAACAGTATTTACAACACATGGTACCGTTTCGATATTCCAGCAGGAACATATCCAAAGGTTGATAGAGTGATTCATACAATCGCACAGCCAAACTTCCTTGCAGTATCAAAGGAACTTGACGAAGAGTTGGTTTACACATTAACAAAGACTCTTTATGAAAATCTGGATGATATGTATAAAGTTCACAACTCTGCAAAAGATATGAGTTTAGAAAATGCTCTTGATGGCCTTCCAGCGCCACTTCATATTGGTGCATATAAATATTTCAAAGAGGCAGGATTGGAAATTCCTGATAACCTCGTTCCTCCAGAGGCAAAGTAAGAAAAATATCACTTATAAGCAGCAAAAGGGGATGGTCCTTACCATCTCCTTTTCAAAAAGAAATCTGCAGCTGCTTTAACTCCTAAACTAAGAAACTACTCGGAAAGAAATGAGGAGGCGAAATTATGGCCCTGTTTAAAAAGAAAAATCAAGACAATGCACTAGTTAATGCCGATAAAGAAGGCGGATCAGGCGTCAGAAAATTATCAGGCATCACTGGGAAAATTGCTGTGGGTGTACCAATCCTAATGTCGCTCTTTGCAATCTATGTCAATGGTTTTACAACTACCCAAGAAATCTACAGAAATCTTATCTTTTTATCATTGCTATTAGTCATGTCATTTATGCTTTACCCTGCTACAAAACGGTCGCCATTAAATAAAGTATCGATTTTTGATTATGTTTTAATGTTTGCCGGATTAGCGGGAACTCTTTATCTATTATTCAATTATACAGTCATTCACGTAGAACGAAATTCACAGGCAATTCCAATAGATTATATTTTTGGTTTGATCGCTATTGTGATCCTTCTTGAAGCGGGACGAAGAACAATTGGCATATTCATTCCATTGCTTGCTGTTATTGCTGTTGTATATGCCGTATACGGCCCGTATTTCCCTGGAATGTTTGCCCATGCCGGCTTTACACCAGAACGTCTTTTATACCGTATTTACATGACAACAGAAGGGGTATTTGGCATGACCCTTTCCATTGCATCCACCTACATTGTTCTTTTCGTTTTATTTGGAGCATTTTTAGGCGTGAGCGGAGCATCCCAGCTGTTTAACGACCTGGCTCTAGCCGTTGCAGGTAAACGCCGTGGTGGTCCTGCACAGGTTGCCGTTCTTTCAAGTGCTTTGACAGGTTCTTTGAGCGGAAGTGCCGTTGCAAACGTTGCAACAACAGGTACTTTTACTATTCCATTGATGAAAAGCATCGGTTTAAAGCCAAGATTTGCAGCAGCCGTTGAGGCAACAGCTTCGACAGGGGGCATGATCATGCCGCCGATCATGGGTGCAGCTGCCTTTATCATGGCTGGATTCCTTGGAGTTTCTTATACAGTTATTATCATGGCTGCCATTATTCCAAGTTTATTTTATTACTCTGCCTTATCCATCGCCATCGATTTAGAAGCGAAAAAGCAGGGTATGAAGGGGATTAGTAAGGATAGCATCCCTCTAGTAAAAGAAGTTTTAAAAGAACGCGGTGTTCTATTGCTGCCTATTATTATCGTTATTGGAACATTGCTTGTTGGAAAGACGGCTATGTTTGCAGGTTTTGCCGGTATCATTTCTGCTATCGTTGCAAGCTGGCTTACTTTTGATAAGTCCAACCGCATTGGCTTAAAGAAAATTACCCAAGCACTTGAAGAAGGCGGAAGAGGCGTTATCCAGGTTGGGGTAGCCTGTGCTGCCATCGGTATTTTAATCGCCGTCGTTACAATGACAGGTCTTGGTTCAACGATTGCCTATAACATTATTGAATTATCAGGCGGGGTTTTATGGATCATCCTGCTTCTAGTCATGGTTACTTGTATTGTTTTAAGTATGGGACTTCCTTCAACTGCACTTTACATTGTTGTTGCTGTAACAGCAGCACCTGCGCTTGTTGAAGCTGGTGTTACTCCGCTTGCAGCCCATTTCTTTGTATTCTGGTTTGGAGCTTTGTCAAACGTAACACCGCCAGTAGCGTTAGCTTCTTACACGGCTGCTGGTATTGCTGGAGCAGATCCAATGAAGACATCATGGACGGCAATGAAGTTAAGCTTGCCTGGATTCATTATTCCATTTATGATTGCCTACAATCCAACACTTGTTATGCAATCAAGTACCGGTGACGGCGTATCCGCTGCAGCAATCATCACCGCGCTTGTAACAGGACTGATTGGCATCTATGCATTGGCCATTGCTATTAATAACTTCTTCTCTATTAAGTTAAATATTTTTGAGAGAATTGTATTTTTAGTGGGTTCCTTAATGCTAATTGACCCAGGCTTCATTACGGATGTAATTGGTATTGGTTTAGTGGCTGTTGCCTTTGCTATTCATACTGTCCGTGCTAAAAAGCATAAAGAAAAGGGTCTATCATCAGGACAGTTAAGTGCTTAAGGAGGAAATAGATGGTTGTTCCTATCGAGAGAAAAAAAGTATCGGAACAAATTCTCGAGCAATTAAAGAAAATGATAAAAGACGAGGTATTCCCTCCCAATTCCAAATTGCCTTCAGAGAATGAGCTGGCAAAGATGTTTGGTGTGAGCAGAGCGCCTATTAGGGAAGCATTGAGTGTCCTGGCAGCAAGCGGCATCATCGAGTCACGTCAAGGCGGAGGAAGCTGGGTGAAAGAGATTCGTCTAGTGGACATGCTGGAATCCATCACATTGGACATGGTCCCAGTTGAACACGTATTCGATTTGCTTGAAATGAGATCAATTATTGAGTCGGAGGCGGCAGCACTTGCTGCCTCTAGACACCTTCAAGAAGATATAGAGAGAATTGAAGGTGCCTTAAAGTATTTTAAAGAGACAATGGAAATTGGTAACAAGATTGGCCATGAAGCCGACTTTCAATTTCATTTGGAAATTGTAAAGGCTTCAAAAAACCATTTTCTTCTGCAAAGCGTGGAAAGTCTCTCTGAACTCTATGAAAAATCTCTTGTATTTTCACTAAAGAAAAACCTTGGTTTCCAAAGAAAGCGGGAACAAATTTATCAGGAGCACTGTAATATTGTTCAGGCGATTAAAAACAGAGAGCCTGAAGAGGCTGCAAAGCATATGAAAGTTCATCTGACAAATGTAAGGTTAAAAATCGGAGATCCTAGAGTTTAATTCATTTATTTTCAGAGGGTTTTTATTGAAAATATAGAAATATAAATAAGCACAAATTTTTTTCACCTTACTGGACCACCCAGTAGTCCTCTTGAAGGAGGCCAAAATGAATATAAAACCAATAAAAAGGCGAAAAAGACTTTATCAAGAAGTGATAGAGAGAATCCAGGAGCTTATCAGCGAAGGAAAGATTGAACCAGGTGGCCAGATTCCATCAGAAAGAAAGCTTGCTGAGTCTCTAGAGGTTTCAAGATCGACAATTAAAGAGGCTTTTTCCGTGCTCGAGGCAAAAGGAATTGTGACAATTCATCAGGGTGTGGGGGTTTTCCTAATCTCACAGTCAAAAGAATGGATTAGCTCACAGATCCAGTTAATTATCAATGAACAAAATCCCCTCTTACAGGAGTTAATCGAAATACGGCAGGCCATTGAGGGGGATGCCGCTTACTATGCGGCTTTAAGGATTGATGATCAGGGGAAGACCCAGCTGGCAAATGCCTTTAATAAGCTTGTAAAAGCTGAGCAGCTTAAAAAAACAGCAGTGGAAGAGGACTATAACTTTCATCTGGCCATTATAGCTGCATCAAAAAATCGGCTGATGCATGAGTTAATCGGTGTTATTTCAAAGTCAATCAAGTCTGCATTATTGCAAAGCCGAAATGAATCCATAAAGTCATCAGAGAAAAATGAAGCCGTCATCATGGAACATCAGGAGATCTATCAGGCAATTATCGACGGGAGAGCAGAAGATGCCCGCAAGGCCATGTGGAATCATTTAAAAGCTGTTTCCAAACGACATCTTAATTAAAGGAGAAATGGTATATGGAATTGATTACAGATTCAATTCTGAAAAAAATAGAAACGATCATTTTCGATAAAAAGAGAATACTAACCGATATCACTGACAGGCATGGCTATGCCTACGATGCCTCCTTTGGTGTATATGTACCAGATCTGGTTTTGCAGCCTGTGTCAACGGAAGAGGTTGTTGGGATTGTTAAGCTGGCTAATGAGCATAAAATCCCAATCTATCCTCGCGGGCGGGGAACATCTTTAAGCGGAGGTTCTTTGGCTGTTGAAGGCGGGATTACCCTAGATTTCTCTTTATGGAACCAAACATTAGAGGTTCGTCCAGACGATCTTATTGCCATTGTTTCACCAGGGGTTATCACAGCAGATATCAATAAAGAAGCAGGCAAATTTGGTCTTATGTATCCGCCAGACCCAAGCAGTTCTCATGTGTCCACCATTGGCGGGAATTTAGCCGAAAATGCCGGGGGACCAAGAGGGCTAAAATATGGCGTGACAAGGGACTATGTACTTGGTTTAGAGGTTGTTACACCTGAGGGAGAAGTCATTCGGACCGGCGGCAGAACGGTTAAAAATGTTACAGGATTTGACCTAACCAAACTCATTATTGGCTGTGAAGGTACATTGGGGATTATCACAGAAGCTACCTTAAGGCTTATTCCAAAGCCTCTGGCAACAAAAACGGTTATGGCTGTTTTTGAAGATATCGTTGATTCAGGAAGAGCGATTTCTACTATTTTAAGATCTGGGATTCTTCCTTCGAAAATGGAGCTGATGGACCAGGAATCCATAAAGGCAGTCGAAGCCTATGAACCTCTTGGACTTCCAACAGATGCAGAAGCTATTCTTTTAATTGAAGTCGATGGACATCCAGATGCTCTAAAATCAGAAGTTGTTAAAGTTGAAGAAAAGTGTATGGAATCTGGAGCAAGAGAGGTTAAAGCAGCACAAACAAGCGAAGAGGAAGCGGAGCTTTGGAGAGCGAGGAAGCTTGTTTCACCAGCGATTGTGCGCATAAAACCGACAAAGATCTCGGAAGACGCAACGGTACCAAGAAGTAAAATTCCTGATATGTTTAAGAGATTAAGAGAAATAAAGGAAAAATATAATATTCACCTGGTCGTTTTTGGCCATGCGGGTGACGGAAACCTGCATCCAAACATCATCGCTGATCAGCGTGACAAAGACGAAATGCTTAGAGTTGAAAAGGCTGTAGAAGAAATTTTTACTGCGGCCATTGAACTTGGCGGAACACTGTCTGGAGAGCATGGCATCGGGGTGATGAAAGCACCATTCATGGAATTGGAGCTTGGCGAAAATGGATTGGATATGATGAAACGAATTAAGCGGGCTTGGGATCCCAATAACATTTTAAACCCTGGGAAGATCTTCCCGAAAAAGGGTCAAAGGCTGGTGCTTCACCATGACAGCTAATACAGCATTACTTGATAAATTAGCTTATAAAGAAACATTTTCCTGTGTGCAATGCGGATATTGCCTTCCATCCTGTCCGACCTATATGACAATGGGAAAGGAAAGCCATTCACCAAGAGGCAGAATTCATCTTGTAAAAATGGCTGCTGAAGGAAAAATCGATATTGAGGCGATGGGACGTGCCATGGATCTTTGCCTAGGCTGCCGTGCCTGTGAAACCGTTTGCCCGACAAATGTAGAATATGGAAAAATCTATGAAACTGCCAAAACCGTGATCACTGAACATGAGAAAAAATCGCGGTCATTTAAAGAAAAGGTCATTCGCAAAGTGGTTCTTGAGCGGGGCTTAAGCAGCAAGGGAATGATGAAGGTTCTGGGAACCGGAATGGATTGGTATCAGAAAACAAAGCTTGATCAAGTTTTCCGAAAGAGCCAGTTAAATAAAATTCTACCTGAATCGATGCGTGAAATGGAATTGATCATTCCGAAAGTCGATAAGTCAAAGCAAATGAGCAGAAAGTATACCATTTTAAAACCGGAAGGAAAACCGGTTATGAGGGTTGCCTTCTTTGTTGGCTGCATTATGGATGCCTTTTTCGGCAGAATCAATGATTTAAGTATGAAGATCTTGCAAAAGGCAGGCTGCGAGGTTTTTTTAATAGAAGAACAGACATGCTGCGGAGCACTGCATCAGCACAGCGGGGAAAGTGAAAAGGCGAAGGAATTGGCAAAGGCAAATATCACGGCCTTTGGAAAATATAATCTTGATTATGTTGTCAACAGCATTGGCGGGTGCGGAGCGATGATGGTGGAATATCATCATCTATTCCATCCAAATGATCCATGGCACAGCCGAGCAAAGGCATTCGCAGAAAAGGCGAAAGATGTCAGCTGGATATTAGATAAGCTGGAATTGCCTTTTGTGAATAACGTGCCTAGAACAGCTGTATACCAGCCTTCTTGCCATTTAAGAAATGTCCAAAAGGTTTCAAGTCAGCCTGTGAATCTGCTTAAGCAGATACCAGAGTTAACCTATGTGAAAATGCCTGAGGAAGATATGTGCTGCGGGTCAGCAGGAATTTATAATATCATTCATTATGATGAGGCGAATGATATTTTAGACCGTAAAATGGGCAATATCAAACCAATAAAACCGGATACAATTGTTACAAGCAACCCTGGCTGCCATTTACAGATGCTGCACGGGGTGCAAAAGGAAGGCTTGCAGGATCAAATCCGGGTGGTGCATATTATTGAATTACTAGCAGAGTCAGTCGGCATTTCAATATAGAGTAGGGGGAAGAAATATGTACGATTACATTATCATCGGCGGAGGAATTGTTGGCCTTTCAACAGGTAAAGCATTACAGGAACGGTTTCCTGCAGCAAAAATAGCTGTCTTAGAAAAGGAATCAGAATTAGCTGCCCATCAGACAGGCCACAACAGCGGGGTTATTCATTCAGGCATATACTATAAGCCAGGAAGCCTAAAAGCAAAGCTTGCCAAGAGCGGCAGCGAATCCATGCGCCTTTTTTGTGAGGAACAGGACATCCAGCATGATATTTGCGGAAAGGTCATTGTCGCTACAAATGAGAAAGAACTTCCTCTTTTAGAAAATCTTTATCAGCGGGGGCTTGAAAATGGTCTTGGCATCAAGAAAATCGGCCAGGAAGAATTGAAAGAGCGGGAGCCCAATGTTAATGGACTTGAAGCTATTCATGTACCAATGGCAGGGATTGTCAATTACAAGCAGGTATGTGTAAGATTTGGCGAAATTATTAAGGAAAGAGGCGGAGACGTCTTATTAAACCAGCGTGTATCATCCATTACTGAAGATGCTGACGGTGTAACCATTGAAACAGATAAAGCGACTTTTAAAGCAAAATACATGATTAACTGCGGCGGTCTTTACAGTGATAAAATTGCTAAAATGGCAGGCTACCATATTGATATGAAGATCATTCCGTTCAGAGGGGAATACTTCCAAATCAAGCCGGAGAGACATTCACTTGTAAATCATCTGATCTATCCTGTTCCAAATCCTGATTTCCCATTCTTGGGTGTGCATTTTACAAGAATGATAGACGGAAAAAGGGATGTTGGTCCAAACGCTGTCTTAAGTTTCCGTAGAGAAGGGTATAAGAAAACAGATATTCATCTAGGCGAGCTTGCAGAAGTCTTGAAATATAAGGGCTTCTGGAAGCTGGCAGGAAAGTATATGAAAGAAGGCGTAGAAGAAATGGTGCGTTCTTTCAGCAAAAAGCAATTTGTTGAAAATGCCCGCAATCTTATTCCAGACTTAAGGGAAGATGACCTAATCCCAGGACCTGCAGGTGTTCGGGCGCAAGCCTTAACTATAGACGGGGCACTTGTCGATGACTTCCAAATTATCAACGGAAAAAACTGCACACACGTCTGCAACGCACCATCGCCAGCAGCAACCGCCTCTATCGAAATCGGCAAAATCGTCGCAGCAGGCATCCCAGAGAAAGCAACTGTAGCACTTTAAAGCATTGGGGGCCTGACCCCCAGTGGTGTAACGCATTAAAGCGATGGGGGCCTGACCCCCGATGCGGTAAAGCGGTAAAGAGATTCGGAAGATAAAAAGGAGGGCCAGCTCCCTTGTGCGGATTTGTTAATCTGCTGAGGAGGCGGCCCCTTTTATTAGCTGGCTTAAGAAGGTGTCCAGCTGCTTTTTATTTTTATTTTGGAAGGCGATCAGAAGATCCTGAAGTGTCCAGCCGATATTGAGTTCGTCAAGAAAGCCTTGTTTGGCAAGCATTGGGAAGATGCTGTTCCATAATTTGAGGTAATAGTCGTTTTCCAATTGGCTCCCTAAGACATTTATCCATTCAGAAAACCCTTCCCAGAAATCGGTGTTTCGAATTTGTAAAATTGGTTCAGCATGATCCAGTTCAATCGACAGGGATATTATTTTCTCTGCATTTAATAGAGCCATTTCGAAATACTTCTTTAAAGTTTGTTTGTCCATGTATTGGCTGACTATCTGGACAGGAATTAGAAATGGTTCAGGCTGTGATACAAAGGTTCCGCCTCCTTGCTTTGATTCCAAATACCCAAGCATTTCAAGAATTCTTATTGCCTCACGTACAGAGGAGCGGCTCACGCCAAGCAATTCGCTTAGTTTTCTTTCTGGCGGAAGCTTGACACCCTTTTTGAGATTTTCAGTTTGAATATAGTTAACAATTGCCCGAGTCACTTCTTCGAACATTCTCGGGACGGACCGAATTTGATAAATATTTTCCACGTTTGATTCTCCGTTTCGTATGATAATTTGAGTTTAGCAAAAAGAATGGCAAAAAAATAGTATTAGAATAAACCTTGACAGAATTATCTAAATTATTTTATATTTTTTTATGAGGGAAATTTTTTTAAAGATTAATGGTCCGACCATATGATTATGTTTGGTCTAAGCTAAAAGCGGGGGTGCCAGCTAATAAAAGTTAATTATTCCGGTGATTACATGGGACTTAAACCAATCAAGAAAAAAAGATTATATGAAGAAGTAATGATTGCTATTGAGGATTATGTTTTAACAGAAGGCATTTCGTCCGGGGATAGGCTTCCATCCGAAAATGAGCTTTCTTCTATGTTTCAGGTCAGTAAAACAGCGGTTCGCGAGGCTTTGAGTGTATTGCAAGCCAATCAGATTATAGAAAAACGCTCGGGTGCTGGAATTTTTCTGAAAGATTTGGAAGGAGAAAGCATTGGCCAAAGAGTCACAAACCTTTTGCTGACAAGAAAGGATTTGCTGGAAATTCTTGAACTTAGAAGGGGAATTGAAACAGAGGCTGCCGCTCTTGCTGCCCAGCATGCAACAGATCGTGATCTGCAAAAGATTGTAGAAGCACATCAAAATTTAATCGAAGCCAATAAAGCTGGCGGCATGGGGATAGAGGAAGACAGGCTGTTCCACTATTCTATCATTCATGCATCAAATAATTCTATTTATAAAGAAGTATTTGATACGGTAGGCGAGAGATTTGATGAGGGCATGAGATTAAGCAAATGGCAATCATCAAAACTTCCAGGCCGGTTTGAAGAAGCGGTCAAAGAGCATGAAAGCATTCTAAACGCGCTGCGAAAAAGGGATGCCAGGATGGCTGCTGAAGCTATGCGTAATCATCTTATTCAAAATGAGAAGAAGATTTGGTCTAATCTCAAAAGGAAATAATAGCTGTTTAATTGGTCAGACCATATGAATAAAATATCAATATGTGTTCGATGATAGCAGTCTTGTTTTGCAAAAATTCCCCCTGAAAAAGGATGTGGGTTTATGATTGAAAGTTCTGTCCGCATTGCCAAAAGCGATTTAGTAGAATTTCTCGAGAACATTTTTCTAGCTGCTGGCTTAGATAGCCATCAGTCTGTTTCCATTGCCAGCCACTTGGTACATGCCAATTTAAGGGGAGTAGATTCGCATGGTGTAAGCCGAGTTGATATTTACACCAAACGACTAGATCTTGGTCTTGTCAATAAAGTTTTTGACCCGCAGCATACATATGAAACACCGATTAGTGTCCTAATTAATGCGGAAAATTGCCAAGGGATCCCGGTCTCATCCTATGGTATGGACCTTGCCATCGAAAAGGCCAAGGAATCCGGCATAGGGATTGTCGGAATAAAAAATTCGAATCACTGCGGAATGCTTGCAGATTATGTAGCCAAGGCAGTTAATGAGGACTGCATTGCTCTTGCAACAACGAATGCACCGTCCAACATGCCCCCATGGGGCGGAAGCGGAAGATTTTTCGGCACCAATCCAATTGCCTATGGAGTGCCAGCTGGCGAGGAAGAAAATATCATCTTTGATATGGCAACGAGCAAGGTATCGCGGGGGAAAGTTATTTTAGCACAAAAGAACAATCAAAGTATCCCATTGGGCTGGGCTCTTTCATCATCTGGCATGCCTACTGAAGATCCTTCTCAGGCTGCAGACGGTGTTCTTTTACCAGTCGGTGAGCATAAAGGCTATGGATTAGCGTTTCTCGTTGAAACATTATCCGCTCTTTTCACAGGTGCTGCCTTTGGTCCGCAGATTGGTGATTTATATAAAAACCTCGAGGACACACAAAATGTCGGCCAATTTTTCCTCGTTATGAGAGCGGATTTATTCCAGCCGATTGAGGTGTTCAAACAGCGGATGGACGAAATAATCCGGGAAATCCGTCAAGTTCCTTTAATGGAAGGCACCGATAAAATTTACCTGCCAGGTGAAATCGAATTGGAGACCTACAGGGACAGGATTCAAAATGGGATACCAATTTCTCAAGAGATTATAAACGAACTTATAAGAGTTGCCGAAAGGTATGAAGTGAAAGCTGATCTTTTTAAAAGATTAATATAAAAATAAGGGAGAGAATCGTATGCGATTAGCGACAATTATCATTGATGGACAAGAAAAAGCGGCAGTCATTACAAAGGATGGTGCGGTACCAGTAGATTATATCAATAATAAATACAATCAAAACTTTGAAAATAGCTTTTTTGATATTCTTCAAACAGGACAATTAGAAGAGTTAAAAACATGGCATGCAGACAACAAAGCGGAATTAGAGAACTCTGAAGGTGTCATTGCAGCAAGTGAACTGAAATATGGCCCGCTTTACAGACAACCAAGAAAAATCTGGGGAATTGGCCTAAACTATGTGGAGCATGCTGCGGACTTGAGTGAAAAAGCTCCAAATACCGAGCCGGCAAGCTTTATGAAGCCTGACACTTCCATCATCGGACCACATGACACAATTTCGATCCCGCTTCAATCTGAACGCACAACAGCTGAAGCTGAGCTTGGAGTTATCATCGGAAAAGAGTGTAAAGACGTCTCTGAAGAAGATGCTCCATCCGTTGTTGCCGGGTTCACAACCATCATCGATATGACGGCGGAGGATATTCTGCAAAGAAATCCGCGCTATCTGACAAGATCAAAAAGCTTTGATACATTCTTTAGCTTCGGCCCGCAGTTTGTTACCATTGATGAGGTGGAAGAAGTATTAGATTTAAATGTATCAACAGTTATTAACGGTAAAATCCATCGTAAAAATACAGTCAGCAATATGACCTTCCGTCCATGGAATTTAGTATCATTCCATTCACAGGTTATGAAAATGCTTCCTGGTGATATTATTTCAACAGGAACTCCAGGTGCTGTAGTAATTAGCGATGGAGACGTCGTGGAGTGCCATATTGATGGATTTGAGCCTTTAGTCAATTCTGTAGAGGATTTAAAGGTAAAAAGTAAATCTGAAAAAGAACAATTAGCATAGAAAAGTAACAAGCACGCTTTTTCAAAAGCGTGCTTGTTGTATGTTTAAACCTCCTGTTTTTGTTTGACAGGTGCAACGAGAAAGTCAAAGTCACAGCCTTGGTCTGCTTGAAGGACATGCTGCTGGTAGAGCCTTGTATATCCTCTCTCTTGTACGACAGGCGGTGCCCATTGCTGTCTTCTTTTTTCAAGCTCTTCTTCGGAAACGAGAAGCTCAAGCTTTCTTTCTTCTACATCCAGCTCAATGATATCTCCCGTGCGAATTAAGCCAATTGGTCCGCCAATGGCAGCCTCTGGGGCAACGTGAAGAACGACAGTGCCAAATGCTGTTCCGCTCATTCTCGCATCTGAAATTCTAACCATGTCTCTAACCCCTTGCTTTAGCAGCTTTTGCGGGATTGGAAGCATCCCGGCTTCAGGCATTCCAGGAGCACCGACAGGGCCGGTGTTTTGCAAGACAAGAATGTCTTCCGGGCTGATATCAAGATCTGGATCATCTATTCTCATTTCCATGTCCTTGGCAGATTCAAAAACAACTGCTTTTCCGCGATGCTTTAATAATGATTTAGAAGCAGCTTTTGGCTTAATAACTGCTCCGTTTGGCGCCAAATTTCCTTTTAATACGGCAATGCCGCCATCTTTATGTAATGGATTGTCAAAAGGAACAATAATGTTGCGGTATACATCGTCAACAGATACACCCACAAGGTTTTCACCAAGGGTATTTCCAGTTACGGTCATTTCATCTAGATGAAGCAGGGATTTTAATTCATTTAAAACGCCAGGTGTTCCTCCAGCTTTGAAGAAATCCTCCATTTGATATTGTCCAGCAGGGCGTAAATTAGCAATAAACGGCGTTGTTCGGCTAAGCTCATCAAATAACTCAAGTGGAAGCTCGATTCCTAAACGGCCGGCTATGGCTATCAAATGAATCACGGCATTTGTGGAACCGCCGACAGCCATTAAGGCACGGATCGCGTTTTCAAGAGAATTTCTTGTGATGATTTGTGATGGAGTGATATTTTTTCTTGTCAGCTCAACGATCTTTTTGCCTGTTTCCATCGCATGAGTGATTCGGCGGTTATCAGTTGCCGGAATGGCTGCACCGCCCGGAAGCATCATTCCCATAGCTTCTGCACAAACGGCCATTGTACTTGCGCTTCCCATAACCATGCAGTGTCCTGCCGTTGGAGCAAGGGCAGCGTTAATTTCTTCAATTTCCTCATCGTTTACACTGCCTCCGCGGTATTCTTGCCAGAAGAACCGGCAATCTGAGCAGGCTCCAAGGGTTCTTCCCTTATATTCGCCATTGTTCATTGGTCCTCCGGTAATCATGATCGAAGGAATGTCTGCACTGGCTGCGCCCATTAACTGTGAAGGAGTAACCTTATCACATCCGCCAATTAAAACAACTCCGTCAATAGGCTGGGCACGAATCATTTCTTCCGTATCCATTGCTGCTAGATTTCTATACAGCATAGTTGTGGGACTTGTGTTTATTTCTCCAAGTGAAATGGTCGGAAACTCTAATGGAATGCCGCCAGCCATTAACACGCCCTTTTTTATAGCCTCGACAAGAGGTCCAATATGAGTGTGGCAGCGGTTAATTTCACTTTTCGTATTACAGATGCCAATGACAGGTTTTTCAAAGTCCTCTGGTTCAAAGCCAAG
>Ga0180215_1003205_pt1 | contig 15600 bp, 11 predicted proteins | sample eDN3rd37CBELigBY_FD_128871 | JGI IMG/M metagenome (GOLD analysis project Ga0180215, IMG submission 128871) | Enriched backyard soil microbial communities from Emeryville, California, USA - eDNA 3rd pass 37_C BE-Lig BY (version 2) (version 2) | ecosystem: Environmental > Terrestrial > Soil >...
TCGACGGCGGCCACCACTCGTTCACGCAGATCGAGATGATAGGCACGCATGCTGACCTCCTTCACAGGCCAGCATCACACCGTCGCAACCTCTACGCAAGATGCTCTAATCCCTAATCCCTCCACCCCTACCCAATCTCTTCCATCTGGAAATACGACAGCGTCTCAGCCGGGCGCTCGGCGCCGTTGGCGCGTTCGCCGATGGCTTGCCAGCCGGCGTCGGCCTGCTCCTTCGCGCGGATCTCGCGGAAGGCTTCCATGCTTTCGTACTCGATCATGATGCTGACGTTGCCCGCGTTCGGCCCTTCGACGACCTGGAAGATGCGTACCGTCCGGCGCGGATCGACGCGCAGCATCTCCTGCTTCGCATCGCGGACGAGTTGAACGAGCGCGTCCATGTTCTCCGGCTCGGCCTGGAATGTCTTGATCGAGAGGACTGCCATCTGTCCGTTCCCTTTCCGGCTGATCGTTTCAATATTCGATGAATCGGCCAACAGGATACGGCAGATGGCAGGCTCCTGACGCCTAGTTGCGGACCACCCGCGTCATCTGCTCGGTGCGCGCCGCCTGGACCGCTGCCTTCAGCGATGCCAGATCGTAGGCACCATGCACGCGCTGGCCGTTGATGAAGAACGTCGGTGTCCCCGAGACGCCGCTGCGCTCAGCGCCCGCGACATCCTCCAGGATCCGCCGCTCGTGGCGACGCTCGCGCAAGTCACGCTTGAAGCGCTCGACATCCAGCCCGAGGTCCGCCGCATACTGGAGCAGGTGCTTCGCCTCCAGTGCATCCTGATGGCTGAACAGCAGATCGTGCATCTCCCAGAATGCCCCTTGCTCATCGGCGGCCTCAGTCGCTTCAGCAGCGATCTGCGCGTGCGGGTGCACATCCTGGAGCGGGTAGTGCCGGAACACGAAGCGGAGATCATCGCCGAACTCCGCCAGCAGTTCGCGCACGACCGGCTCTGCCCGCGAGCAGTACGGGCACTCCATATCGCCGTACTCAACGAGCGTGACAGCAGCATCGAGCGGCCCGCGAATGTGGTCGTAGTCGGGATCGACGGGCGGGTCAAGGTCGATCAGCGGTTCAGCCGTCCCGGAGAGCAGGCCCCGCTGCTCTTCCGGAATGTGGTTGATCCGCTGGAACACCAGCGTGCCGAGTGCCGCGGCCAGGAGCGACGCCGCCAGGATACCGACCTTCGCTTCCGTCAGTTCATCACCCTCGAAGGCAAGTTCGGCAATCAATAGCGACACGGTGAACCCGATTCCGGCCACGCTTCCTGCCGCAATCAGCGGTGGCCAGCCAACCGCCAGCGGCAGCGCGCCGAACTTGCTCCGCGATGCCAGCCACGACGCGCCGACGATGCCGATCGGCTTTCCGAGCGCGAGACCAATGACGACGCCAATCGTGATCGGCGACGTCAGGCTCTGGCGAAGGATGCCTGAGTCCAACTGGATACCCGCATTCGCCAGCGCGAAGATCGGCACGATCAGGAAACTCGTCCACGGATGCAACGCGAACTGCAAACGCTCGTTCGGCGAGACGGCCCGCTGGATGCTGCGACCCGCGACCCGCGCCAACTCCGGCGTCGGCTGCTCACGGAAGGCACGGGTGAGCGCCGTCACCTGTTCGAGTTCAGGCCGTGGCGGTTGCTGGGCAGGCGTTAACATACCCAGCACGACGCCAGCGATCGTCGCATGGATACCGGCCTCGTACGTCACGAACCAGAGCGGGACGCCCAGCAGCAGCAGGAACCCCTGCCGCCCCAGACCCGCCCGCTGGAGCGCGATCGCAACCAGCAGCAACCCACCGGCAACCGATAGCGCTGTAAAGTTGACGTTCCCTGAATAGAAGATCGCGATCACGCTGATGGCGACGATGTCGTCGACGATGACGAAGGTCAGCAGGAACGAGCGTAACCGCGCCGGTGCACGGCTACCGGCCAGCGCCAGCACACCCAGAGCCAGGGCGGTGTCGGTCGCCATCACCATTCCCCAGCCGTGTGCGCTGCTCTGCCCAGCGTTGATCAGCACGAAGAGAATAGCCGGCAGGGCCATACCACCCACGGCCGCGATCACCGGTACGGCGATGCGCTTGCGTTCGCGCAACTCCCCCATATCCAGTTCGCGCCGAATCTCCAGACCAACGACGAAGAAGAAGAACGCCATCAACCCGTCATTGACCCAGTGCCGCAGGTCGAGTGCGAAACGCGTACTACCGAACTCCATCGCCAGTGTCGTGTGCCAGAACCGCTCGTACGAGTCGCCCCACGGCGAATTCACCCAGATCAGCGCCGCCAGCGCGGCCGCCAGCAGCACGATTGCGCTACCGGCCTCGGTCGCGAGATAGGCCCTCGCAGACGCCGTCACTCCCGCACGTCCCTCTGACCGGGAGATGTCGTCTGAAGGGTTCACTGCTATCGATGTCGTCATTCCACCCCGCCTGGTTTTCCCGTTACGAACTCCGGAAACGATCGCCAACCAGCCCACCCTGGCAGGGGTGAGCGGCGACCACGTCTCCGCGCGATGTTGTGCTGTTACCGGGATGCCCGGAACGTTGCCCGGTCACGTCGCCGGGCGTTCTGCTTCTCTGTTAACGCGACAGAACCGGCAATTATGCCCGGCGCGGCAGAAACGTCTCATCGACATAGCACCAGCGCCAGTCCTCACCCGGCTCGAATGACTGAATGATCGGATGAGTGGTGGCGTGGTAGTGCTTCGTCGCGTGCTTGTTCGGCGAGGAGTCGCAGCAGCCGACATGGCCGCAGATCAGGCAGATGCGCAGGTGGACCCAGCTATCGCCGGTCTTGAGGCAGTCCTCGCAACCGTCGGCACTCGGCGTCACCTCCTGAATCTGATCCAGATGGGTACAGCGTGCAGCCTGTGTCATGACGAATCTCCTTTCTGACGCAATACACCAGTTTCTCTTGTACGGCAGGTGATGACAAGCGGTTGTCGCAAATTGCGATTGCCCGGACGACACCTCAAGGCGTCGCCCGGGCAATCGCATCGTGCAATGGCGATCGCTAGTGGAACGTCGACCGCACCGCCTTCTCAATCAGGTTGCTGAACTGCTTCGCGTGGACGGTATAGCCACCGACGTGACTATCCTGCTTGAACTCGACGATTCTGGCTCCGGCACGTTCGGCCATCCAGCGCTGCTGGGCGGGATCGATGATCAGATCCTTCCCTGAGATCGCGTACCACGTCGGCAGGTGGTGCCACGCACCCGGGCCAGACGGCGTGACGAGCAGCGATGGATGGGCGGGAATCTGCGCGTCGTTGAACTCGGCTGCCTGCCGTGCTGACAAGTCGGCCGCGAAGATCGCACGGAAGTAGGCCGGGTCGATAAACGATAGGGAGTTCCACGGTTCCCCGGTGAAGATCAGGTGGTGGATCGCCGCGCTCTCGACGTATCCCGCGCCCAGGCTCACAATCGAGTCGCCCGCATCGGGAACGAACGCCGCGGTGTAGACGATCCCAACGACGTCCCAGCGTCCATACGCGGCGTTGGAGACGACGAATCCACCGTAGGAGTGCGCAACCAGTAACTTCTGGCCACGAATACCATCGAGCGCGGCGCGGACGATGGCAACATCCCCTTCCAGCGATTCCAGTGCGAGCCTCGGAGTAACGGTCTTGTACCCATCCTTCTGCAGTTCCCGGACAACCTGTGCCCAGCCAGTCTCGTCGGCCCACGCGCCGTGGACCAAGACGATCGTTGGCTTCTCCCTGCGCCCGTTCGGCAATCCGGCGGCAGCAGTCGCCGGAATCACCAACCCGAGCATGAGGAGCAGGACCGCGACCAGACGTATCGAGTTAGAACCCCGACGGGCGTGCGCCGTCTGCATGAGAATCCCTCCCTCTGAACGGTGACGATGGTTGCTGGTCATGGCGAATAACGGAGAGATCAGCCGGCTCAGTCCGCGACGGTCCCGGCTGTCTCGACGACCCGAGCCACCTCACTGGAACGGGCGTGCTTGACGGCCCAGTCGAGCGCGTAGTCAGCCACGGCCTCCCAGCCTGGCTCGCCGCAGGTGAAGTGCGAACGGCCCTCGAACTCGTAGTAGTCGGTGATCGCCTTCGACTCGCGGTAGTGGTTTGCGTTCGACTTGTTCACGGCTGGCGGCATGATGTGGTCCTCGCTACCGGCGATGAACAGCAGCGGCGCACGGTCGTCGTTCCGGAAGTTCACATACGCTTCCTGATGTCCCGGCGTGAAGTTGGCCAGCACCCCGGTCCAGACGATGCGCGCCGGTGCGGGGATGTAGTAGCGCTCGTAGACCTTCAGCGAATCTTCTTCGCTCATCGTGTTGGTGAAGGCGTAGTGGAACTGCTCGTGGGTGAAGGGAGCCAGCCCGTCGCGATTACCGGGCTTGCGCAGGATCGGGAAGATGGACTTGATCTGCGATGGCGGCGTCACCTTGACGCCTTCCGGCGGTGCCGAGTTGATGGCGACGCCGACCGACCCGAAACCACGGTCGAGCAGCAACTGCACGAGCGTTCCACCGAACGAGTGGCCGATCAGGATCGGCTGGCGGTCGAACTGCGACAGGATCAGCGCGAGGTGATCGACCGTCTTCGCGACCGACAGAGACTCGATCGGTGCAGGATCAGCCCGTAGCGACTCGACCTCCACCTCAAAACCGGGGAACGGCGGCGTCACGACGTTGTAACCACGCTTGCCGTAGTACGCAGCCCAATCCTCCCAGCTACGCGGCGTCATCCAGAGTCCGTGGATCAGCACGATCGTCTCAGGCTCCTGCATGTGGGACACACCATTCACGGACATGGGGAATCTCCTCTCGCATACGCCAACGCGTCGTCGGCAACGCCCCCAGCCGGGGGTCGCCATGCTGCGTTGGGATGCATCCGATACTGCGGCCTTCAGGCAGCCGCGTGACCGTGAGAGATACGTGACTCGTCATGCGTGATTCCCGGGTACGATCGAGGCAGGTACCGCGTAGGATTACGCGGTGGCAGTGGTGTCGTCAGGCAAGCCCGTTGCGGACCGCCCAGGCGGCGGCAGCCGTTCGGGATTCGACGCCGAGTTTCCCGAGCAAATTGGTGACATGTCCGCCGACCGTCCGTGGGCTGATGAACAGTGCCTCGGCAATCTCCCGGTCAGTCAGACCACCAGCCAGTAGTACGAGGACATCGCGCTCGCGTGGCGTCAGTCCGGCCAGCGCCGGTGGCTCATCAGCGCCGCGCTCGGCCCCGAGGATCGTCGTTAACGCATCCAGCGCGATGGTTGCCGGTGGCTGCGTCGCCCCGGCTCGCCATGCCTCAGCGAACGCATCAGGAGTCAGCGCTGATCGCACGAGCGCCATCCCCCGGTCGAAGGCCGGTCGCTCCCAACGCTCGACGGGCGCACCAACCTGCTCGTGCAGGGCGGTGGCGGCACTGAACAACCGGGCAGCAGCGGCGGACTGTCCGCGTGTCGCGCAGAGCATCGCGATCCCTGCCAGCACTTCCGCAAGGAAGCGCCTGTCTCCATGCGACTGCGCCAGTTCGACGCTCTCGCGGTAATACAATGCCGCCTGCTGGTGGTCCCCACCCTCGCGCTCGACATCGCCGAGGTAGCGCAAGGTGTCACCCATCCCCCAGCCAAAGCCGAGCGCGCGCTGACGCTGGAGCGCATCTTCAAGATAGGCGCGCGCCGCCGGTAGATCCCGTTGGGCCAGCGCGATCTGACCGAGATTGGCCGCCGTCAGGCTGATGAACGCAGAGAGCGATGCATCTTCCGCTTCCGACGCGAGCGCGAGGTTGAGCGCATCCTCCGTATATGCTGCCGCCTCGGAGAGGCTCCCGCGCTGGAGGTGGACCTGCCCCAGCCCCTGCAACGCCATCGCCGTCATTGCTGCATCGCCTGCCAACTGCGCGTGGTCGAGCGCCTCGGTAAGCAGACCTTCGGCGTCATCGCTGGCGTCCTGCGAGCGTGCAAGCCAGGCAGCTGCCAGCAGCGCGCGGGTCCGAATCGCTGACGGCTGCGGGCTGCTGCGCCTGAGTGCAGTATCCAGCCAGCGGCGTCCTTCCTGAAAATGCCCACGGACGGTCCAGTAGTTCACCATCGCCCGTGTCAGCCGCAGGCTGATTTCCGACGCGCCGGCGTCACTGGCCCATGCCAGCGCGGCGCGAACATTGTCATGCCGGGCATCGAGCCGATCCAGCGTTCGATCGTAGTTGTGTCCGAAGAACGCCTGGTACGCCTGTTCCGCGAAGGCGAGGACATAGTTTGCATGGGCGGCCCTGACGATCTGTCCTTCGTCGCTCTCGTCCAGCCGGATCAGCCCAAACTCCCGGATCGTCTCCAGCATGTGATAGCGGGGCGCATCCACATCCGGCCCGGCGACATGCTGCAGGAGACTCTTGTCGAGCAGCGAGGCGATACTGTCGAGCACATACAGCGGCAGCGACTGGACGGGGTCAGCAACTGGCGTATCGTCACGGCCAGTCACGATCCGGCAGACAACATCGACGGCTTCGAGATCGAACCCACCGACGAACACCGACAGGCGACGAAACATCATCTGCTCGGTCTCGTCGAGCAAGTCATAACTCCACGAGATCGCGTTCTGCATTGTCCGGAGGCGATCCGGCTGGTCGAGTGGCCCGCCAGTCAGCAGCGGCAGGCTGTGCTCCAGTCGTGCAAGCAGCGTCGCAGGCGGGAGCGAACGTACCCGCGCCGCCGCGAGTTCCAGCGCCAGCGGGAGTCCATCCAACCGGCGGCAGACGGCGGCGACGGCTTCAGCGTTCTCCTCATTCAGACTGAACTCGGGGTAGACCGCCCGCACCCGCGCCACGAACAGTTGCACCGCCGGTGATCCTGCGGCATCCTCCAGCGTTGACTCCCCGACGGGCGTCGCCAGCGGAACAACCGGCAGATTCTGTTCGCCGGATAACCGTAGCAGGACACGGCTGGTCGCCAGCACCTTCAGATGCGGGCATCGTTGCAGCAGTTGGGCAATCGCCGGGGCGGCGTCGGCCACCTGCTCGACGTTGTCCAGCACCAGCAGCACGCGGCGCGAGCGGAGATAACCGGCGACGCGGCCAAGCAGCGACTGGCTCCCGGCATCACGCAACCCACAGGCGCTCGCGATCGTCGGCAGCACCAGCGCAGCATCCCGCAGCGAGTCCAGCCGCACGAACACGACGCCATCGGCGAAATCCGGCGCGACCGCCGACGCGACTGCCAGTGAGAGGCGCGTCTTGCCCACCCCACCGGGGCCGGTCAACGTCACTAGCGAGACATCGTCGCGCAGCAGGAGATCCCGGACGTTGAAGATCGCGCGATCACGACCGATCAGCGGCGTGCGTGGTGCTGGGAGGGGAGTGGGTGAGCCATCCTCAGGCGGCGACGATGGGACGATCCGCAACCTGGAGCCGTTGGGCGTCGGTCCATTGTCCATCGCAGGTTGCCCGTTCCGGATGCTCGTTTGGCACATGCAGCCTGGGCGATACGGTACCGTGAGCATCAGCGCTGTCAAGTGGCGGCGTGCACAAACGATACGTCGGCTAGGCGATCAGAGCGACTTCAGCACGTCGCCACGGGTGATGATGCCCAGCGGGCGTTCCCCGAGTTTCCCGTTTTCGGTCAGGACGACGGCATTGACCTGCTCGTCGCGCAGCGCGTGCACCGCTTCCTGGGCGGCGCTACCGGTCGGGAGAACGGCGACCGCAGAGTGCCCACGTCGCGTGATCGCCTCTTCAACTGTCAGGTCGGAGCCATCGATGTTCGCCTCCGCTTCGAGGACCACGATGTCGCGTTCGGTCAGCAGGTCGATCACCCCGCCCCGCTGGTCGACGACGATGAGCTGGTTGTAGCCGTGGTCAAGCATCCGGTCGCGCGCATCGGCAACCGGCTCGGTCGCCTCGGCTGTCACGACGCGGCTTCGCGCCATGTCCCGCGCGCCTTCAGCCGCCATCCGGACAATCGCCTCGACACCGTCGATGATCCGCTGGGCCGCCTCCGGCCGGAGCATGATGTCGGGATTGTGGAAGAGCGCGTTGCGGGTGTCACGGTAGCGCTCGGCCTGGAGCGCGATCTCCCGCGCCGTCCCATGCCGGCCTTCCAGGTAGCGAATCGAGTCACCCATGCTGGCTCGCGAATCTTCCATCCCGAGCGCGTGTGCGAGATCACTCAGGAACCCATCCAGCACCTTCAACGCCCGCTCGCCAGCCGCCGCCAGATCCTCCTCCGCCGCACCACGCACCTCGACCAACTCGTCGATGTACTCAACCAGGTTCAGGCGATGCTCCATCGGTTGTGCCTGCTGGCGCGGCTCCCGCCTCCGGCGATCCTGGCGTCCACGCGAACGACGATTCGACATACGCTTCTCCTCCGTAGGTGTCAGGTAACAGGTATCAGGTGTCAGGGGATGGCTACGGTAACTCCTGACACCTGATACCTGTCACCTGACACCTACCTCACCCATACCCGTTCACCCGTGTACCGCGCGATCACGGACTCGTCCGGCTCGACGCCGAGGCCGGGGCCGTCGGGGACCGTCACCCGGTCGCGATCGTAGTAGCGGTTCATTGGGCCAATGTCTTCGGCCAGCATGATCGGACCGCCCATCTCTACCGTCTCGACGTTCTCAAGCGCCAGCGCCAGATGCAGCCCGGCCGCCGACGCGATTGACGACTCGACCATCGTCCCGACCTGACAGACGTAGCCAGCCGTCTCGGCTATCGCGTTGAGTTGCAGCGCGGGCAGCAGGCCACCGGTCTTCATCAGTTTGATATTGATCAGGTCGCAGGCCCGCAACTGGACCGCCCGCAGCGCGTCCCGCGCGTCGTGGATCGCCTCGTCGCCCATGATCGGGACACCCGCAGCACGGCGGACGTCAGCGAGCCCTTCGAGGTCACGCCAGTCAACCGGCTGTTCGACATACTCCGGCTGGTATGCAGCCACGCCACGCGCACCCTGGATCGCAACCCCGGCGTTACGCCAACCCTGATTCACGTCGATCTTGACCTTGACCTCCGGCCCGACCGCCTCCCGAACGGCAGCCACCCGCCGGATATCGCCGAGCACGTCATCGTAGACGCCAACCTTGAGTTTGACAGTCGCGAAGCCGTTGGCGATATGCGCCTGCGCATCGCGGGCCATCTCCTCGGGCGACTTGAGACTGACAACCCGTGAGATCGTCAGGTGCTCTTTCGCTTTCCCGCCGAGTAGCGCGTAGACCGGTAGTCCGGCTGCCTTCCCGGCAAGATCGTGCAGCGCGATGTCCAGCGCCGCCTTCGCGGTCGGTGCCGCCCCGATCCGCCCCGCCACGGCACGCATCGCCGCCGTCCGATCGAGTGGATCGAGCCCCAGCAGGGCTGGCGCGATCACCTTCAGCGCCTCAACGACCCCACCGAACGTCTCACCAGTCACATGCGGGTCCGGCGTGCCCTCACCCCAGCCGGTGATCCCCGCGTCGGTCTCAATGCGCACCAACGCCGACTCGACATCGGGGAAGGTCCCATACGAGATCACGAACGGCTCGATCAGCGGCAGCCTGATCGGGATGATCTCGATTCCAGTGATCCGCATCGGCTGGCTCCTTCGCTAGTGAGGGCATTGTGTCATGTTTCGGCGGGACTCGGGATTCGGGATTCGGGACTCGTAGGAAAGGGCATGTCCGCTAGTCACTCCGGGTCCCGAATCCCGAGTCCCGCGCCGCCGGCCTGCGCCCCGAATTCGTCACAACCACTCCGGACAGAATCGTCGCACCTCCGAGCAGGAGCCAGCCGGTGATCGTCTCGCCGAGCAGGAGCCAGGCTGAGAGGACGCCGAAGAACGGAACGAGATAGACGTAGACCGCCACCTGACTCGGCTGAAGCCGTCGCAGTCCGCGATACCAGAGGATGTAGCCAACGAAGATCGCCAGCACGCTCATCGTCCCGGCCGCCAGCCAGCCACGCCAGCCGAGATTGGCCGCATCGGAAAAGACATCCGGTGTGAACAGGAAGACCGGCGCCAGCATGATCGCCCCGAGGATCGTCGTCAGCCCGGCAACGACGTGCGGCTCATAGTCCGCCAGCAGCGGCTTCGAGAGAACCGTGTAAATCGCCCAGCCAAACGGCGCACAGATCAGGATCAGGATGCCGATTGCGTTGTCGACCGAGAAGTTCGCATCACTCCCGCCCCAGAGCAGCACAATCAGGAAGCCAGTAAAGGCGATCGCGATCCCGCTGAGTTTGCGCCGTGTCAACGGCTCACCGAGCAGGATACGGCTGAAGATCGTCGTAAAGATCGGGTTGCTCGTCACGATCAGACTCGCCAGCGCCGCCGCCAGATACGACTGTCCGACCGCGATCGCGACGTTGTTGACGACCGAACCACAGAACGCGATCAACGCCAGCCGCCGCCAGACCGCGCTGGGCATCTTCGGCACACTGCGCCACGTCAACCCGAGCAGCAGCATGAAGCAGACCGATGCCACCCATGAGCGCATCAATAACACGCCCTCCGGCCCGGTCCGCTCGACGACGTACTTGACCGCTACGAACGTCGCGCCCCAGATCATCGCTGTCAGCAACAGGGAGAGGTGGATAAGAAGCGGGAAACGGGCCAGCGCAGAGTTGGGAGTGCCGAGTGTCGAGTGGGGAGAAGTATTATCCATCGTCGAAGTTGGTGAACCGTCGGACTGCACGCCGTCTCCCGTACTTTCAACTCAGCACTCAGCCCTCGGCACTTCGTGCAACACTTCCAGTATGGCACGACGTGGATCGCCGAAACGGGCTGGGACGAAGGAGAGCGCGACCGAGCGGGTGGATGCCCGGCTGGGACGCTTCGCCGCCGATGGGACGATCCCACTGGAGGTCACCGGTCGGAAGGTGACGGTCGAAGGCGGCATCCCGACCGAAACAGTCAAACTTGCGCTGATCCCAACTGGTCGGAAGGACCGCCCCCGCGCCGAGGTGATCAGTGTCCTCGATCCGTCGCCCGAGCGGGTCGTGCCGCGCTGCAAGGTTATCGATGTCTGCGGCGGCTGCGAGTGGCAGCACATCTCACAGGCGGGGCAACTCGTCCAGAAGGCGGCCATCGTCCGGCGGCTGCTCTCGGCCCAACGGCTGCCGACACGGATCGACGCCGTCCACCCGATGCCCGACCCGTGGGCCTACCGCATCCGCGCCCAGATCGCGCTCGGACCGGAGGCCGGCTTCCGGATGCGCCGCTCGAAGCAGATCGTCGGCCTGCGCACCTGCCCGGTTGCCCACCCTGCCATCTCGCGACTGCTGGAGGAACTGAACCGGCTCATCCGCCTGCGCGAGATTCCCGACTACCGTGGCAAAGCCCTGCTCCATGCCCAGGTCGCCGGCTCTCCCCGCGAACCACGCCTGCAACTCCTACTGGAAGGCGTCGACGGCCTGCGGCTCGAACCCGACGCCGCCACCCGCGAGGTTGCCGACCGGCTGATGGCCCTGCGCGGCGTCGAGAGTGTCAGCGTCCAGACCGGCGACGGTTCGATCCATGTCCTGACTGGCCCCGAGTACGCCTGGGTCCGGCTACGCGGTCGCGACCTCGCGCTCCCGGCTGGTTCGTTCTTCCAGTCGAACTGGTCGCTGCTGCCGGACCTGCTCGACCGCGCGCTGGAACTGGCCGACCCGCAACCCGGCGAGGTCGCCGCCGACATCTACGGCGGCGTCGGACTCTTCGGCCTGTTCATGTCCGCTGCCGGTGTCGATGTCACTCTGATCGAGATCGATCCGCGTGCAGTCGAAGCCGCCAGAGTCACCGCTGCTGCCTGGGGCCTGACGAACATCGACTACATCGCCGCGCCCGCTGAGGAAGCCGTCGCCAATCTCCCACGCCTCGACCTGGCCCTCGTCGACCCACCCCGCACCGGCCTCGACGAAACGACGCTCACCTCCCTGATCGAGCGCGACATTCCCCGCATCGTCTACGTCTCCTGCTCCCCGATCACCTACGCCCGCGACGCCGCCCACCTCGTCCGCGCCGGCTACCGGATCGACCGCTACGAACTGTTCGACTTCTATCCCCAAACCGTCCACGTCGAGGGGCTGGCGCTGTTCACCAGGTCGACATCAGTTCAAAGAACCCAGCAAAGTGTCGAGGACACAAACACGTAAGCGATAACGCTGACTCCGTTGCGGATCATTGCCCTCGCAATCGGATCACGTTATCCTCCCCGCCACGAACCCCATCTGCAACGCTGTACCGCCACAGACGGTGGTGACGACATGGATATCGATCTGGCGACGCCGGAATCCGAGCCGCAGGTCATTGTCGGACGCGATCGCGAGCGAGAAGCTTTGCGACAGCGGCTGGACGACGCGATCAGCGGGCAAGGGAAGATCGTGCTGATCTCCGGAGCGGCTGGAATCGGCAAGACGACCCTCGCCACCTGGCTGGCAACCACCGCCGCCGAGCGCGGACTTCCGGTCCTGCGCGGTGGTTGCTACGACTTGTCGACGACACCCCCATACGGCCCGTGGATCGAGGTCTTCCGGAGATGGGCGGCTACCCCGAGCCTGCAACCGCTCCCTGCACCATTGTCATCAGCATGGTCGCCAGCCGACCTCGGGAGCCAGGCAGCACTCTTTGAACTCGTTGCAACGACGCTGAAGGACGCGAGCGCAACGGTGCCGCTCGCGATCGTACTGGAGGACCTGCATTGGGCTGACCAGGCGTCGCTTGACGTGTTGCGTTTTGTCGCACGGCGACTCGGTGATAGCCGAAGCCTCATCATCGGCACCTATCGTGACGATGAACTCACCCGTCACCACCCGCTGTCTGTCATGTTGCCGCTGCTTGTCCGTGAGTCCGCTGCCAGCCGGATCACGCTGGCCCCACTGGACGCCGACGACATTGCTGCGCTGGTCGCCGCACGGTACACCCTTCCCGACGCGCAATCTGCCGCATTGACGAGGTACGTCGGCCAGTTGTCGGAAGGTAATCCGTTCTTCGCCGTTGAGATTCTGCACGCTCTCGAAGCCAACCGCACCCTCCAGCAGACGCCAGCCGGCTGGCAACTGCGTGAACTGGATCAGATCCAGGTACCGGCATTAGTCAGACAGGTGATCGACAGCCGCCTGGATCGCCTTGGAGCCGACGCTCGCCACCTGCTCGAGATCGCGTCCGTCATCGGCCATGAGGTTGCGTTCGACATTTGGCTGGCGGCAGGAGCGGTCTCGGAAGACACGTTGCTGGACGTCGTCGAGCGCGCCATCACGGCCCATGTGCTCGTCGAGATGCCTGATGGAGCGCAGGTGCGATTCACCCATGCGCTCGTCCGCGAGACACTCTATACCGGCATCATTTCATTGCGACGGCGACGCTGGCACCGCGCCATCGCCGACGTCCTCGCCGAGCTATCCCAACCCGATCCAGATGCTGTCGCAATGCACTACCAGCAGACTGGTGATGCCCGTGCCATCGACTGGCTGATCCGGGCAGGAGAGCGTGCGCAACTCAGCTACGCCTGGCCGATTGCCATCGACCGCTATGAAGCGGCTCTGCAACTACTGCAGAGGACCAGTAGGCAACACGCGCAGCGCGGATGGCTGCTCTACCGTATCGCCCGGCTCCAACGTTTCGATGATCCGGTGACCGGGCTCGCCTATCTCGATGACGCCCTGAGATTGGCAGTGGAACACCATGATCTGGCGCTTGAGGCGGCCGTGCGCTTCAGTCGTGGCGTCTGTGCCTTCTATGCCGGTGATGTCCCCACCGGACTGCACGACATGGCGGCTGGCGCCGATATGCTCGAAGCGTTGCCAATCGCCGAGCAACAACGCCTTGACCTCGGTCCAACGCCCGACGGTGTGCCGACAATCACGAATCCGCGCGGTTGGCTCGTTGCGACCCTCGCAATCTCGGGCGATCTGGATACGGCGGTCCGGGTAGGGGAGGCTACAACCGAAGGACGCCCACCGCTGACGGCGCTCAGTGAACTCGGATCGTCGCATTACGGCGATCGGTATGTCGGACTGGGTATGGCCTACGCGATGCTGGGACGCGTCGACGCGGCGTGGGGCGCATTCGACACGGCGAGTGCGCTGTTTGGGGCAAGTGGCCATTTCGCGACTCAAGGCGCCACGACCTTCCAGGCGCTTAAGCTGGTCGCGCTGCCATACTGGACCGAGCAGCGACATCTTCAAGAGCAACTCGTCGTCAGAACGACGGACGCATGGGCACGCGCCGATGGTCACACAGATAACTGGCGTGGGCCGGCGAGCGCCCCCGTCGCGTATCTCCAGGGAAAGTGGGATGTAGCGCGTTCAGAGGCCGAGACGATACTGGCTCCGCTGCCGTCATCATCTGACAGCGTGATCATCGGCTCGTGTCGCCTGATCCTGGGGTGGATCAGCCGGGAGTGCGAGGCCGTCCAAGAGGCCTGGCAGCAGGTGGTGGCGCTCCTTCCGAATGGGCCAGCAACCGAGCCCGGCAGCGAGGTGATCGACGACGCAATTGGCATGCAACGACTGGCGATCGCGCTCGCGCTCGACGCTGAGGATCTCCCGCTGGCACAGGCATGGCTCGCTTCAAACGAACGGTGGCTCACCTGGAGCGGCTGCGTGCTGGGCCGCAGCGACTACACCACCCAACTGGCGGCGTATCAACGCGCCACCGGCGACCACAGCAACGCGCTCAAACATGCACGGCTGGCAGTGGAACAGGCACAGCATCCGCGGCAGCCACTGGCACTGATAGCCGCGCATCGCCTGCTCGGCTGCCTGCTGACCGAGCAAGCTACATACGACGAGGCGCTGGAGTCACTGCAAGAGGCGATCGAGATCGCCACGCGATGCCAGGTACCCTACGAACGCGCGCTCACGCTGATCGAGTTGGCACGGTTGCACGTGGCGCTGCGGCAGCATCGGGATGCGGTCAATCTCTTGGCAGAAGCGCGAGCGATCTGCGAGCCACTCGGGGCGACACTGTCGCTGCGACGAGTCGCATCCATTGAAACATCCCTCGCCAGTTCGCCCCGCCCACCGTATCCAGCCGGGCTCAGCGTCCGTGAGGTGGAGGTGCTGCGACTGGTGGCCCAGGGATTGACGGATGCCGAGGTCGCGCAGCAACTGTTTCTCAGCCGTCGCACCGTTGGCCAGCATCTTCGCAACATCTACAACAAACTCGGCGTTGGCTCGCGTATGGCGGCCGCGCGCTTCGCGATCGACCACGACCTGACCTGACGTCCCCAGCCAGGACACCATTCGATTGACGCGTTCCGGCTGCGTATTCGTACGTAGCCGCCAATCACTACACACGGCGGGATTGCGCATTCCTCAGGATGGAGCGCGGCGCTGCGTCGCCTAGAGTTGCGCATAGCCCCGCTATCGAGAATCTCCGAGATGGAAACCATCCGGCGATCTGGCATCCCATAAGAAAGGGCACAACGATGCCAACCACTGATGCGTCAAGCGATCCCCTCCACATCACAGCCGCCGGTCATGCACTGTCCGGCTCCGCCTGGCTCGATGCCCACTTCGAGGAGAGTCGAGTCGTCTACGAAGCGATGGTCGCGGCGACGCCGTTTCAACCTGGCTGGCGCATCCTGGACGCCGGCAGTGGACCGGGCGGCTTTCTGCCGGCGCTCGCCTCGCGCGTCGGCGAGGGTGGCTCGCTCACCGCCCTCGACGTCGA
>Ga0180215_1003208_pt1 | contig 15590 bp, 13 predicted proteins | sample eDN3rd37CBELigBY_FD_128871 | JGI IMG/M metagenome (GOLD analysis project Ga0180215, IMG submission 128871) | Enriched backyard soil microbial communities from Emeryville, California, USA - eDNA 3rd pass 37_C BE-Lig BY (version 2) (version 2) | ecosystem: Environmental > Terrestrial > Soil >...
TCCTTAACCAAGTTTGATTCAATTTTTAAAGCCCTTGGGAATAATGTAAAAACAAACATGACATTTGATGAAATGGTCGACATCCAGAGCAACTATCGGAATGCGGCTGCCAACATTGAACAAATGAAAATAGAGGCAACCGGAACCTATATTGGTGGGATTTCTTATCAGCTTATTTCAGAAGAGGAACAGCAACGTATACAGAATGAATTAAAAGATCACCTTGAATTAAACCAATAGAAAAATCGTCTCTTAATTATTGGCTAGGCTTATTCCTAGCCTTTTTTTTATTTATTCCAAACCTGCTTTTCTGAAAATCCGAACAAGCACTCCCCAACTATAGATACATAAAATAAAGATATACATCTTTACAAGAGAGGAGAGTAAACCTTCCTAATGGCGAAAAAACATGATAATTCTAAGTTCCCATTTAAACCAGAGCCTTTTGAGGATTGGTTTAAATCCGTCAAACACTTTTTGCATGATCCTCCTGTCAGAGGATTTCTTGAGAGTATCGATGACTTCTTTAAACAGCCGTTATTTCCGCAGCCTTCCTTTCAAGTAAGGGTGCGCAACCTACGGAATAAACATATTGTAACAGCTGAGTTACCAGGAATCCGGAAAGAACAAATCAGTATTGATATCATAGGAGATACCCTATCCATTTCGGTCAAGCAACAAGATATCTATATAGAGGAAGATGATAGAAACAAAGTATTTCGTCGGAGTGAATCGTTTCAAAGTTCTAGCCGGACCATCACCTTCCCTCACCCAATTGACGAGAATAGAACTAAGGCCTCCTATAAGAACGGGTTACTAGAAATTTCAATTTCGAAAGTGAGGGGTAAAACTATAGAGATAAAAGAATAGGAAAAGTCACTAAAAAAAGCCAGGGAACTTCCTGGCTTTGTTATTCAATTGCTAATCCTTTATCCTTGTGATTCATTCTGATCATGCATAAGTGCACGATAAAAAGATTCCATTGCAAGGTTGTTATATTTTTTATAATCAAAACGATCCATATCAAGTGTGTAATCATTTTTAATAACGGATAACATTCCTTTTTCAAGACCGCTAATACTATTTTCAACCAGTAACCCATATTTACCGTTTTCTAACACCGTTTGATTCGCAACAATATCAGTAGCGACGATTTTCATTCCTAAAGTCATCGCTTCCAGTAAAACCATAGGCTGCCCTTCATAGTGCGAAGATAGCACAAAACAATCACATTTTTCCATAAAGACAAATGGATTTTCCAATTGACCCATAAGACGAACAGATTTAGTTAGGTCTAAGTCATCTATTAAAGCTTGAAGCTTGCCCATTAGGGGACCTTTGCCCAGGAGGTACAGCTGACTATTTGGATGCTCTTTGTGTACATTAGCAAAAGCACGAATTAAATTATCCTGCCCCTTTTCTGGAGACAATCTTCCCATGGTTACAAATTGAAAGTGATCTTGTTTTGTCTTCGAAAGGAAAGTACCCGTCAATTCCTCACCAAACTCAGTTTGATATTGAGGAATGCTAGGGAGGTCCCTTCTAATTTTAAATACATTAGAATCTAGCCACCCAATGACCTTATTATCAATCGAAAACTGATAAAAGGTCCCTGCTTTTGTTTTATTAATCTTAGTGATTTTAGCAATTTTCCCTTTAAAGTCTTTTGCATCAGAAACAAGCTTGGCTTTAAAGTTTTTATAAGGCCTTGTCCACACGGAGTGATTTTCAGGTGCAGCAATTTCAGCGAATAATGGGGGATCTAATTGCAGCTCCTCTATTATCCGATGATCAAGATGCTCAATAATGGGTTTGTTTTTTCTATGATTGATTCTACGGATTACCTTTCTTCGCATGTCAGCTTTCAATTTGGACAGCCTATCCATGTCGTTATGTATGGTACAGTATTCATGAACAACTAATGCTGCTTGATTAATCCATCCTATAACGGTTCCATTGAGGCTAATTCGACTGTATGTCCCATGAAGTGTTTCCGCTTCATGATCTATTTCAAATACAACACCTTTATAATCCGAACTTGCTGAGATTTTACTACAGCCTAGAACATTATATGGCTTTGACCAAATTGGGTTGCCACCAGGTCTTCCTAATCTAGCCATCTTCTTTACCCGTGTTTCAGATAGAATTTCATCCGGTAATAGCACCAGTGCCCTGCCATCAATCCATCCGATTATTTGATGATTGTGACTGAACTTATAAAACGTTTGTTCATTCTCATATTTCCTAAATACAACCACTTCGGCCCCCTCAAATCGATCCTCTAATTGATGCTGTGATGCATTCGAGTGACCGGGAATAAAACTCCAAACTGGAAATCTTTTAATATCCTTTACAATCGCTTTAGAAATGATGTGTTCTGTTTGAATAGGAATTTCACGATCTATTTCCTTTTCTTGATCATTTTCATCAAGATTATGAAGAATCTTATCAGGGTTAATTGAATTCATCGTATAGTCAAACTTATCAAACTCTGCATAGTTCAATAAACTTTTTCTGTTAAGTTCCATTGTTCCTTTTGAAACACTCACAAGCTTATCAAATCGGTTATATACGGAAAAAAGACCTCTCAAATTAATTTTATGAGGCTTTTTCCCCCCCACAGTTCTTTCACTATCAGACAGCATATCACTATGCATATAACAGATTTTCTTTTTGGCGTCGGAAGCAAGGAGAAGTTTAGCCCAGTAAAGACTGTACCCACTAAAATCAATCACATAGTCGAATTTAGTTTTTCCGAATAATCGTGCATGTTCTCTAGCATAGGATTTTTCCGGGTAAAGTCTTTTGCCTAAAATATCATTAGCCCCTCTGAAGTGTACATACTTATCCCTATATACTTCGTGAAATTTATACACGGGAATTCCTGGATTAAATAGGAAACGAACATTCTTATTTACCTTATTAATATTTTTTATTACCTCTTTATTATTTGGAGCACTAGTAAAACAACTGACGTCATATTGATTAAAATCAATATTATTCATCAAATTGATAAAAGATGCGGTAATCCCGTTATCTCTCATTCCACCTGGGTAAATAAGTATTTTTTGTTTTTGGCTACCAAGGCCTGTGATTGCACGCACATTATCATCCGATTTTCCAAGAATATATCTTGTAATCCGTTCTGTTACCCTTCCATTCTCATAATAAGTAAATCGTTGTTGCATCTCCTTATACTGACCATAATAATTTTGTTTTACCTGATCGATATTTCTAATTATCTCCCCTAATTCACGGGAATTATATACAATCGGGCCCGGAAGAACATCGTTCGAGAAATATTGACCTCTTTCATCTGTATAAACATCCGCGTCCCAAGTATAAAAGATGATTGGCTTACCTGTTACAAGATAGTCAAAAAAGATACTTGAATAATCGGTAATAAGCAAATCAACCGTGGCTAATAATTCATTGGTATCTATAAAGTCAGGAACTAACTGTTTCTTAATCTCTGGGTGCTCTAAAGCCTGTTTACATAGAAAGGGGTGCACCTTTATGAGGATATTATATTTGTCTCCGACCTGTTGTTCTAAATATTTTAGATCGCCAATGATTTGTAGCATATCATTATTCGCCTTACTAACATTTTTCCCTTTCCAGGTAGGCGCATATAGAATTGTTTCTTTCTGTTCATCTATTTCCAGTCCTAAATTTCTTAACTCCGCTTTGAACAGTTCAGGGTTTGTTTGAAGAGTTAAATCAATCCTTGGATACCCCTCTTCAATAATAGTTCCTCCATAAACTCCGTCCAATTTATAGCTATCCGTAAACATTTTCGTCGTGTGTTTGTTGGGACTGATAAGGTAATCGGTACATAAAAAGTTACGTAATACATTTTGTGATTGAGCAGGATTACCTGGAATGTCGAATCCCATCTTTTTTAAAGGCGTACCGTGCCATGTATTAATATAAATTTGGTCCTTTTTAGGAGTAAAGTAGGGTTGAAAGGTAGAGTTATTAATCAGATATTTACATGAAGCTAAATACCTTAAATACTCTTTAGAATTTCGTTTTACAAAATGCACATTCGGTCTGTCTTTATATTTGTCTACCACATAAGCAAGGGCTTTGAAGTCAGCAACCGACCAAATATGCTTAAAATCCTGGAAATCTGGATGATCAACCATATATTTAAACATGGCGTATGGACTGTCCGTCACACTGTTCCCGTCTCGGCTTTCATATAAAATAGCCTTTTCATCCAACTTTAACCCTTCATAGAACCTTACATATTGTGACACAATTTTATATCTTTCTCTCAAAAAGTAATTGATGGCTGGTTTTACTACCAAACCAACTCCCTTTTTTATAACCCTGGTTTTCACTAATAAAGCATCCTTTACAGTAAAATTATTCTGGGACAAGGGGACAAGTTCAATGACCCATCTTGTATTAAATTGGGACAAGGGACCTGTCCCTTTTTCCCTTCCATAGAATAATTAATTAACATGATGCTCTGTTTTTATACGTTTTTTTGGGGGTTATTAGTTGGTCGTAGAGTTTTGTAGAAGTTGTTAATACTCTTACCAGATTCTTGTAACAAAATTAATCCAATTCGCCCGACATTTCTCTTAGGGCGTGTCGGTTATTTTATGTGCATAGCTAGAACTCATTATGAAAAGATGGCTCTTTGAGAATGGAAACAATCACCTACTTTACCTTTCTACTCTTCCCAACGATAATAGGTTCAGTGAGTTGCTATAATAATTGATTTTAATCATAGATTAATAGAAGAGGGGTCGAGGAATGAGGAGTTTAAAAAGAGGGTTTTTGCTTGGCTTGGTGATGATGATAATTTTTCCTGTCCTCTCAAATGTACCAGTTCAGGCATCTGGGGAACCCGACTTACAGGTAGCGTTAAAGAACTATCTTGGGAACGTTAAGGAAATCACTTTATATCCCGAAGTAGACTACTCGACTAATTTAGGTGAAACAAAGCTTTTAGCGAAACAATCGTACAAGCTTATCATAAAAAGCGGAAGCATTGTTGTTTTAAACGGAACGAAAGAGTTAGGCAAGACAACTTCACTGGAGGTAAAGCCGCTTCAAGGAAATGGGCCAATCTCAATTAATAAACGTCCCTATTTAGGATCGTTTAAGTTTGTCATTGAATCTGGAAATCTACGACCTATTAACACTATTGGACTAGAAGCATATTTAAAAGGTGTTGTGCCTGCAGAAATGCCAGCATCATGGAATATGGAAGCTTTAAAGGCTCAGGCAGTTACTGCACGTACGTATGCGATGGGGTATCCAAACCGAGTAATCGATGATACACAAGGCTATCAGGTGTACGGTGGTTATTCTTGGCATGAACGCTCAACGGAAGCTGTTCAAGCTACACAAGGTCAAGTGATTACCTATAGTGGCAAATCGATTGGAAATGCCGCTTTATTTTCATCAAGCAATGGTGGGAAAACGGAGTCTAATGTGAATGCTTGGGGTACAGCTGCTCTTCCGTACTTGGTCATTAAAGAGGATCCCTATGATTCAAAAACAGCTTGGAGTTTTGCTGTAAAAAAACAACAGATTGATGTTGAGAAGCTTGATCTTGCCAATGCTGATAAATGGTGGAACACCACTAAAGAAGCAGAACAATCGGCAGTCATTAACAATATGAAACTATGGCTTAAAGCGAATGGCTTTGCAGGAAAAGACATAAAAATCGCTGCAGTCCCTTCCCTTTCATTGCATGAACCAGGCTCTGGAGGAAGAGTCACTAAAGGCAGCATCACGATTGAGTTATTAGTAAAAGACCAAGGAAAAGCTACTTTAAATCGACTTGAGATTAAGGATAGCGATGCATCAAAGGTGCGTTCAATCATTGGGACGACTTTAATGAAAAGCTATCTAGTAAATAAAGTGGATACAGCAGGAGATACAATCCAAGCGACTGGCGCTGGATTTGGACATGGAATTGGTTTAAGTCAATATGGAGCCAAAAAAGCTGGTGAGTCAGGAAAAACATATCAAGATATTATTGGCTTTTATTTTGATAAAACAAGTGTAAAAGCAGTTTACAACGTAGCTCCGGTAAAGGTTGATGTGAAGCCAGACCCTGCTCCAGTTGCGGCTGCGCCCACTCCGGTTGAACCAGAACCAACCCCTGTAGTAGATTCAACACCGGTAAAGGTAACTCCCGTGGTGGATTCAGTGCAAGCACCAGAGAAAATAGTTGCTGAAGATCAGCAAGGGACTGCAATCAACTATGGCAAGTACGTAACGGTGATAAACCAGAACTATACTGTATGGCAAAACTTTAGCTGGAAGAAGAAAGAAATTAAAATAGCGAATCAAACACTTCTTGCTAAGTATGTTTATCATCATAGTAACGGGTCTGATTATCTATCACTATATGATAGCAAGGGCAACTGGAAAGGGTATATCAATGCGAATGATGTTAAAGTAGCTGCAGGTCAGCAAGGCACTGCAATCAACTATGGCAAATACGTAACGGTGACAAACCAGAACTATACTGTATGGCAAAACTTTAGTTGGAAGAAGAAAGAAGTTAAAGTAGCGAATCAAACACTTCTTGCTAAGTATATCTATCATCATCATAACGGATCCGACTATCTATCGCTATATGATAGCAAGGGCAACTGGAAAGGGTATATCAATGCCAATGCTGTTAAAGTGGCTGCAGGTCAGCAAGGGGCAGCAATCAATTATGGCAAGTACGTTATGGTGACAAAAAAGAACTATCCTGTATGGCAAAACTTTAGCTGGAAAAAGAAAGAAGTTAAAGTAGCGAATCAAACACTTCTTGCTAAATATATCTATCATCATCATAACGGATCTGATTATTTTTCACTATATGATCGTAAGGGCAACTGGAAAGGGTATATCAATGCCAATGGAACGTCAAAGCTTTAAATTTAAATATCCGTCAAAAACTGCATCTACCAAAGGGAAAATTGTTGGTACGGTCAAAAAGAATCAGACTGTTACAGTCCTACAAAAGACCGGTTCATGGTATAAGATTCAATATGGAAAAAAGACTGGATATGTTGCAGTTCAATATTTGATTAATGTTAAGTAAATAATAGTGTAGATTTGGAACCGGCGTTTGGAAACGCCGGTTTTTATTATTTCTTACTAGAACATCTCTTATCCAAGTTATAGCGCACTTTTTATGTATACATAAATAATACTGCTTGTTCATATATTTTCTAAACATACATCTCAGGTTAGGAGGACCTAGCATGCGAAGACGACGAGTCCCTCCCATTGTGATTCCAGCAATGGTCCTTTTAGTGATTGTTTTGCTTCTTTTCGGTATAGGATCTTGGTTGTTTTCAAGTAACCGGGGCGTCGAAGAAGTGGTTGAAGACTTTTATGCATACGAAGCCAACGGCGATTTCGCCAGTTCTTGGGAGTTACTGCACCCTTATATGCAAGAGAGATTCCCCAAAACTTCCTACATGCAGGACCGTACGCATGTCTTCATCGGCCATTTCGGAGCTGAGACCTTTACATACACAATTGGTGAAGCTGAAGAAATGGAAGAGTGGAAAATGGAAGAAGGACGCGAACCGTTCGAAACAACTTACAAATATCTCGTAACCCAACATTATCAAGGGAAGTATGGAAGGTTTAATTTCCAACAAGAAGTATTCGTGGTCGAACACAAAGATGAGTGGAAAATTGTCTGGGATTACAATCAATAAGCAAAAAAAGTGCCTGACCCCTAGCCTGTTATAGGAGGTCGGCACCTTTATTATGATTTTATTAATCAAACGTTTGATTAATTACGCTATTTTATTGTACAGGTCTTTCGGTAGCAATTGGAGTACTTCCTTTTTTTAGGATAATCCGTTTGGATGCCGAAACGAGAAGAATAAGAACAATCGAGCAGAGCACGGCTGCCCCAATCATCGTTCCTCCATTCACAATTAAGGAATACATAAACGGTGACGTTCCTTCCGGTGCATAGTCTCCCCAGTAGATGACACCGGCGACGAAATGCCAGAAATACCTTGCGAGACTCCCAACAAAAACGGCTAATACAACCCAAGTTGCAACGGAAAGCTTGCTTCCCTGCTGTAAGGCCTTTTGAATAACACCATGAAAAAGACCAGCAAAACCAGCGAATGCAAAGGCGATAAAGTACTCTATTAAAAATTGATCTAATGATAAAAAGTAAATATCCCCTGTGACAACCTGTAATAATCCCCATAGAAAGCCAGAAATGAAACTAACTCTAAATCCCCACCGGAATGCAAGAATAAAAATGGGTACCATCGCAAATGAAATTGAAACAGCTGGTGTAATGTGAATAGATGGCAACAAATCCAATACCATTGCAATGGCCGCAAAAAAAGCTGCCTCAATCAACGCGACTAACTTAATTTTTTTCATAAAAAATACTCCCCCTGTTTTGTGATAAGCAAACCTCAAGGGGAGTACATTCTTCTCCTAATAATAACGAATGAACTCATAATAATTCCACATCCCTGCGCTAGCATTAACTAACAGGTTCAAAGGGTCTAAACAGTTTCTAAAACTGTTTACTCTCAGCCAAAAGCTCCCCTTGTGGTTTTGCTTGTATTCGATTTAATTTCTCATTTCATTGTATCTTAATCATTCCTAGTGGGCAACAGAGATTTATTTCTTTTTACTGTTTTCTCGTAGCTGGTCTTGGCCCCCAATTAAAATAACTTTACTCCATAGGCATCTAATATAGCTTTAGGCACAAAAAATCTTGCAGTCATTAATGGGTCGACGATTTGTGAGACCTGTACTTGTCCAGCTGCGCTAAAGAGCATGGTTAGCTCTGCTAGTGTTAGGTCCATATGTGGAAGAAGAGTATCAACGAAAATTTCAACCGCTGCTTTTGCTGCTTCATCAAGCGTCTCTTTTGAGACAATAACCGCTATCCCTTCCTCGTTTTCAACGAATGGAAACGGAATGCTCTTCTCTTTGATCACTTCGAGTGTGACGGTAACCTTTCCAGGAATTTCAATCCCAGAGACACCGATTTCCCCATCCCCCATTGTTGCGTGTAGGTCGCCGAGTCCGAATAAAGCTCCCTCTTGGAACACTGGGAAGTACAAGGTTGCTCCTGTAGTTATTAAGGTTGTATCCATGTTTCCGCCATGTGCTCCAGGGGTTCCATTATTAACAGGAGCATCTTCTGGTGCTACCCCAATAACACCAATCATCGGGTTTAATGGCAAAGAGATACGATTGTTAAACACGGCTTTTCCATCTACGATTGGAATCATTTTTACCGAGAATTTTTCGATACGGTGCCCCATAATCCCCAATCCTGGACCTGTTGACAGCAACCCTTGGTCTGCCAGTTCGATGTTATCAATTTTCACCTTTAAAATATCTCCTGGCTGTGCTTCTTCAATAAAAATAGGACCTGTTGCTGGATTAATTTGGTTCCAATCAACGGTATTATAAGGTGTATCTTGTGATTGGATTTGGTTTTGAAAACAATCAAACGTCTCAATGGTAACCGTTGATCCAGACGAAACTGTCATAGCAGGTTGATTATCTTTACTAAATGCATAGAAATACTTCTCGGTTGTTACTACATTCCCCATACAAAACACCCACTTTTAAAAGAATATGAATTTTATAACAATAGTTTAACATATATCACTAAGAATACATTATTTAGAGTGTTTATCTGTTAGAATGGGAGAAGGTTTTTTAAAAGGAGTTTTAGCATGTTTTCATTCATTGAATTTAAAGGAAAAAAGCTTGTAGTAGCAATCAGCCATTTTCTATTTCTCCTCTATATTGCAATTGCCGCAGTTCTTTTGTTTTTCAGCTCTTACCGAAAGGCAGTGAGATTTGGCCGAAATGAGGCTTTTACAGAGTATAACCTAGTTCCGTTCCACACGATTATGAACTATATCAACGCCAGCGGATACATAAATACAAGCATCGTCATTACAAATCTTGCTGGGAATATTCTAGCTTTTATGCCGCTTGGTTTCTTTCTCCCTCTTTTATTTAAAAGATACATAAAATTTAGGAATACAATTTTTATTGTAATTGCCTCGACCTTGATGGTGGAGTGTTTGCAGTATATTTATCGGGTTGGAAGTTTTGATGTGGATGACCTTATTTTAAATACGGTTGGTGGGATACTTGGGTTTGGAGTTTTCAAGCTGGTTTCTCTGGTTCTGAAGCTGTTTATTCGTTAGTAAGTGACCTTGATTAGTGGTAACTAATTTTACAGTTTAGTTGTTAACACATATTAGGGGCGTGGCTGATTCATCGTTACCTTTCTATCAGTTTCCTCTTGGGTTTGGGCACGTTGCGATGATTAAACCCATCTTCTCTTGAGGATTGGGCACGTTAAAAAGCTTCAGCATGATGTTTTATAAACTCCCTAACTAAAGATTCCTTTGCTTTTGCTTCCCTCAAAAAAAAGGTTCGAAAGCACCTTCTGAATGCTTCCGAACCCCCTTATAGAAATAATTTAATCCCCTTTAATTTCAAGCAGCTTTTGTCTAAGTTCGTTTTCCATATTGGCTAGTTCGTGTTCAGCTTGGCGGCGTTTGCTGCGGCCTTCTTGTTGGATCCGCATGGTTTCCTCTAGTGTGGTAATTAGGTTTTCTTGTGTTTTCTTAAGGGTTTCAATGTCTACCAAACCGCGTTCATTTTCTTTCGCAGTCTCAATGGTATTACTTTTAAGCATTTCAGCATTTTTCAACAGAAGTTCATTTGTTGTCTTCGAAACCTGTTTTTGGGCTTCGACCGCATGTCGCTGTCGAATTAACGTTAACGCAATGGCAACTTGATTTTTCCATAATGGTATCGCAGTCATAATTGATGACTGAATTTTTTCTACCAATGCTTGGTTGGTGTTTTGAATCAAGCGAATTTGAGGTGCACTTTGAATCGTAATCTCGCGGCTTAATTTCAAGTCATGAAGGCGTTTATCCAAGCGATCGGCAAACTGAACCATATCATTCACTTCTTGGAACTTCATTTGGTCGTTCGTTGACTGTGCTGCTCGCTTCAATTCTGGAATGGTTTTATTATTCAGTTCTTCTAGCTTTAATTCGCCTGCCGCAATATAAATATTCAACGCATTGAAATATTCTTTGTTGTTTTCATACAGCTTTTCAAGCATACCGATATCAGATAAAAGCACATTTTTGCTACGGTCTAGTTTTACGCTAATTCGGTCAATTTGAGCACTTGTTTTTTGGTATTTCGAAAGGACTTCTTGAACAGATTTCGAAATCTTTCCGAATACTCTTCCGAAGAAGGACGTTTTCTCCTGTCTAAGATCATCCGGAGTCACTTCTTGGAGACGCTTCATCAAATCATTGATAATGTCACCGACTTCCCCGACATCTTGCTTTTGCACATGCTCAAGCATCGTATGCGAGAACGTTAACAGCTTGCCTTGCGCTTGAGTACCGTAAGAAATCATTGCTTGATGGTTTTTCGGGTCAATTTGCTCCGCAAGTTGAATCGCTTTTGCTTTGTTTTCTTCAGGTATGACATCAATCAAGCGAACAGGTCTTGCGTCCTCTGATTGTTTCGTAGGCTGAGGTTGTAGCTGTAGCTCCGGACTATTATCCCCAAACGGATTCGCAAGCAAATCATCCATGACATGATCTGTATTTTTTAATAAATCGGGATTCTTTTCACTCATTCATTGAACCTCCTGTCATTGTTTTTAGATTCGTAACTTACTGGAATCTTTATTTCTTCTTTTTTATCGACTTTTGTATTAATAAAATATCTCGGACCAGAGGATTCTGTTTTTTCAGAAGCTGCATCTGACTTGCCTTCTATTCTTGTATTCTGTTCCTCAGGAGACACTGCTTTTTCCGACTTTATCATATTGCCCGCAAATTCTTCCTTTGAACCTTTCCCAGTGTTAATTGAATACTTAGCCACATCAATTTCAAAGTTGAGATTGTCAATATCGTTTTCTAATACATGATAAAGATCCTTTTCAACTAGTTTGCTCATCTCTGACAACGTAGAGCGAGTTTCTGCCAAAGACCATTCAATTTCACGGTTTCTTTTCGGTTGCGTAGAGAGAAATGCATATTTTTCTGTCAGTTCAAGTACTGAATCTAAATGAGAAAAATAAAACCGTTCTGCCTGGTAAAATCGTTTTGGTTCTCGTTTGGTCATATTATAGATTTTTCGAATGACCCGAAGCAGTTCGACTCTTTCTTTTAGGGAAGGAAGATGACGAATGGAAAACAGTGTTTTATGCAAACGGGAGATTTTTTGCTTTGCTTCCTCAAGATTTTTCTTTATATAGCGATATTCTTTCCGAGTAAGTCCATTTTTCTTAAGAAACTGGGATCCTGTGTAAAGAGAGGCTAGCCAATAAATAAGTGCCCCCCCTGCCAAAGAAATACCGGAAGAAACCCAAAATGTATTGTTTAAACTAAAAAAGCTAACAATCCAAATCATGATTGCAGACGGGATGGCTACCGCCGATCGAATCAGAAAAGCTAGAAACGGATTCATGAGTATCGACTCCTTACATATGCTTCCTTTGTATTCATACGAATGAAAAGGGATGATTGTTTCGTTAATGGATAATTTTTTTAAAGCCATTACCCTTAAATTCAACAATACACGATAATTCCCCTCTTTTCCACAGGCTAAAATGGTACAACACTCTAGGTCTGTAGACGTAGATGCACTCTTTTTGACTTGTAGACTCACTTTGCCAACCTTGATATTGATGATTTAAAAAAAATATAATGATTTGCATGATTATCTTCAAGGGGATGTATGATTAATTCGGTTTGGAATCCTTGTCGAAAACGGAGTGTTAGCGTAACTAGATATGGAGGAGCCAAAAAGCAAGGGATGGACCATGTTCGATTTTAAATTCAGCATTCGAAATACCTTATTAAACATTCTACAGTCAACTATTTGCGCGCTCTTGCCATTCAAATCTTAAACTGATTTATTCATTGAAATGGTTATAATGAATGATAGTATTATAGGGAGCTTTAAAAATTGGCTGACTGATAAGGCTAGTTAGCACAAATTTGTAGGGAGTGTACATAAGTTGAGCTGGACAGAAAATAAATATACTACGCAAAGAATCAATACCTATGAAGTCGTTGTGGACAATGTGTCTCTAGCAAACGGAGAAGAAAAGACTTTCTCTTATCTCCAAGCTGCAAACGGTGTCTGTATTCTTCCTATTACGGATGAGCATCAAATCTTATGCTTGAAGCAATATCGCCATCCTTTTAAAGGCATGCAATGGGAGCTTCCTATGGGGGTTATTAATCAAAATGATGCTTCCCCACTTGAAGCTGCAAAGCGTGAACTTGAAGAAGGAACTGGCTACACAGCCGAGCATTGGTTAGACTTAGGCAGCTTTTACCCTTCCCCTGGGTCCACAAGTGAGGAGATTTTCTTGTTTGCGGCTGCTGGATTACATGCTACTAATCAACAAACGGAAACGAGCGAGTCCGTGGAGTTTGAGAAAATCAGCATGGAAAAGCTAAAAACTTTAATCACAGATGGAGAGTTTAACCACGGAGCTGGACTAGCCACGGTGTTAAGGTATAAGTTTAAGACGGATTAATCTAAAAGAGGAAGCGAGCGTTTATCGAAGTCGACTAGGCGCTGAACATCTCTCAAAGTTGTAATCAGTTTTATTACTTAGCAAATAAAAAGCCTCTAAATAGTCGTACCCGACTTTTTAGAGGCTTTTTGCTTTTAGATATCAACCGACTTCGAATACTGTTCAATCTTTGCTTGCATAAATTGTAACAGTTCATCGCGTAGGTCTGGTCTTTGCAAGGCAAACTCAATCGTGGTTTCAATAAAGCCTTGCTTCTCCCCTACGTCATAGCGATTTCCTTCGAACTCATAGCCAAAAACACGTTGAATTTTATTCAACTTTTGGATGGCGTCTGTTAATTGGATCTCATTTCCCGCTCCAAGTTCCTGCTTCTCCAAGAACAGGAAAATTTCAGGATTCAATATGTACCTTCCAATAATGGCTAAGTTCGAGGGAGCTGTACCTGGTGCAGGTTTCTCAATAAAATTGTTTACCTGGAAGGTACGACCTTCAGCTTCAAGTGGATCAATAATTCCGTAGCGATGTGTCTCTGATTCTGGCACCCTTTTAACCCCAATGACGGAAGAGAAACGTTTATTATACTCATCCATCAGTTGAGCAAGACAAGGCTTTTCTGCCTGAACAATATCGTCCCCTAATAAAACCGCAAAAGGTTCTTCTCCAATGAACTTCCGTGCACACAGAATCGCATGCCCTAATCCCTTTGGCTCTTTTTGGCGAATATAATGAATATCAATCATATTGGAGATGCTTCGTACAGTTTCAAGCAACTCATACTTTTCTTTTTCAACCAAGTTGTTTTCAAGCTCAGTTGCATGATCGAAATGGTCCTCAATCGAACGCTTCCCTTTCCCCGTAACAATAATAATATCCTCAATCCCTGAAGCAACAGCTTCTTCAACAATATATTGTATCGTGGGCTTATCAACAATCGGTAGCATTTCTTTCGGCATAGCCTTTGTTGCCGGCAAGAATCTTGTCCCCAGACCTGCAGCAGGAATAATTGCTTTTCTAACCTTATTCATTTTCACTTCTCCTTTACAGAAAGTCTATACTGGTAGTATGTACCTCGCTGATTATTGTAGCAAAGTTTATATAGAAAAAGATACCTTCTCTATTCAGAATTAATATTATGGATTCAGCCCATACAAAAAGAAAGGTGGTTCCTATGGGAATCTTTGATATTTTCCGAACCAAGTGTATAATTTGTAACCGCAAAATCAAACCGCTTAGGACCTATATAGATGATGTTGGGAAAGAAATAAAGGTCTGTGTTCCTTGTTCTGAGTATGCAGAACGTCGGGCCTACAAGATAATAAGATAGGTGTCGTTTCAATACAGTGGCTGCCTTTCTTCTAATGCCCTTTGGCAAAGTCTCCTTTGACAACATACTAGTGAAAAAGTCCTATTAATATTCTTTACAGGAAAAGGAAAATTACAACTTTTACCGAATTTAATAACTAGTGTTTCAAATAAAAGGAGGTATATCTATGCCCAGCCAAGAAAGCATTATGATTCGGCAAATGTTAAAAGCAAGTACGGCTGCTCAAAAACCAGATGCATCCATCGCAGAAGTAAGAAAAGGATTAGAAATGCTAGCTGCTTTTAACCCTTTAGCTCAAGATGTAAAAGTAGAACAACTTACAGTAGAAGGAATGCCTGCCGAGTGGGTCAGTGCTCCGAATGTAACAGAGGAAAAAGTGTTCCTTTACTTACATGGTGGAGCATACATAATGGGTAGCTGTAACACCCACCGAGATCTAGCTTCAAAAATCTCCCGAGCTTCAGGTTGCCGTGTATTAGTGGTTGAATATCGACTTGCGCCAGAAAACCAGTATCCAGCTGCCGTTGAAGATGCACTAGCCGCCTATCGGTGGTTACTCTCTTCAGGTGTTTCTCCAGAACAATTAGTGGTTGGTGGAGATTCAGCAGGTGGCGGGCTCACCCTCGCTTTGCTTTTATCATTAAAAGAAGCTGGCGAAGCCCTGCCATCAGCAGCTGTCCTGCTTTCTCCATGGACAGA
>Ga0180215_1003210_pt1 | contig 15583 bp, 16 predicted proteins | sample eDN3rd37CBELigBY_FD_128871 | JGI IMG/M metagenome (GOLD analysis project Ga0180215, IMG submission 128871) | Enriched backyard soil microbial communities from Emeryville, California, USA - eDNA 3rd pass 37_C BE-Lig BY (version 2) (version 2) | ecosystem: Environmental > Terrestrial > Soil >...
GGTAATACTTTAGATGTTTTCATTAAATCAGCCATACGTTTCGCAAATAAAACGACAGCTAAAAGCAATCCTACTTCAACGGCAACAGTGAGATTAATGAATACTGTTAATAAAAACGTAATGGTTAATACAATTGAATCTGTTGATTTCGTTTTTAAAATATGTGCAAAAACTTTTCTATCACTCATATTCCAAGCTACAACCATTAAAATGGGTGCCATACTTGCTAAAGGAATACTTGATGCATATGGGGCAAAAAGTAAAAGTATGACAAGAACAACTATCCCATGAATAATCCCTGAGAATGGAGAAACTGCTCCATTTTTGATATTGGTAGCGGTTCTAGCAATCGCACCAGTTGCCGGGATTCCACCGAATAGTGGTGAAAGCATATTGGCAATCCCTTGCCCAACTAACTCACGATTACTATTATGTTTACTATTCGACATCCCATCTGCTACAACAGCAGATAAAAGTGATTCAATTCCACCGAGCATTGCTATGACGAAAGCAGGTCGCAACAGCTCGATTACTCTCTCAAAAGTGATAGATGGAATGTGAATTTGAGGCAAATTGTTAGGGATTTCTCCATAAACAGAGCCAATTGTTGCTACTTGTCCAGGATAAAAAATAACGGTAAATAATGTGGAACCAATTAATCCGATGATGGCTCCAGGAACTTTCGGAAAAACCTTTGGTGTTAATAATATGAGACTTAAGCTGATTACTGCTGTAAGGACGGCGTAAAAATTAATCGTATATAAATGAGTAAAGATCTCTGAAATATTTTCAACGAAATATTCCTTTTGTGTCAGTCCTGATAATCCTAAAAAATTTCCAATTTGCCCAGTAAAGATCGTAACAGCAATTCCAGCTGTAAATCCAATCGTTACAGGACGAGGTATGTACTTAATTAAAGTACCTAGTTTAAAGAATCCCATTAAAACTAACATAATCCCGGCTAAAAATCCGGCTACTAACAAATCTTCGTAGCCATATGTTAATACAATGCCAAATAAAATGGGAATAAATGCACCGGTAGGTCCGCCTATTTGATATTTAGATCCTCCAAATAATGAAATGGCTATACCAGCAATAATAGTCGTGTAAATTCCATACTCAGGCTTTACACCTGATGCAATCGCAAAGGCCATCCCTAGAGGAATTGCAATTACTCCAACAATAATTCCTGAAATCAAGTCTTTATAAAAGCCTTGAATACTGTAGCCAGTATACCTCCCAGAAAATTCCCATCTAACCTTCATGTTGATTCCATCTCCTAATTTTTGTATATATAAATATTTGAAACTATGAATATAGTACTTATATAATTTACTCTCGTTCACAATTAGAGTCAAAAGTATTTTTAAATTTTTGCACAGAATTTTAGCCTAATATAAATATAAAAAAGGTATCTCCAAACTTTTGACCTCCTCAAAAATTTAGAGTACCTTTTATTAAGCTATTATTTTCACCTTAAATTAGGAAAAAAGGAGATTGGGGTCTCCTTTCTTCACGGACAACTTATCTATATTAGCACCAGACAGCGCCAACAATGATTAACAGGATAAATAATACAACGATTAATGTAAATGTACTACTATAACCACCATATCCGTAACCATAGCAGCAACCGCCATAGTTCCATCCTCCGTAGAAGCCCATTAAGATTACCTCCTTTAGCAAATTCTTATTATCTTACGTAAGCTGCACCTACAATAATCAAAAGAATGAATAAAACTACGATTAACGCAAACCCTGCGCCGTATCCTGCACCACTCATGACTTTCACCTCCAACGGTATTTACACCCTCAGTATATGTATCATGGATAAAATTGTATTGGGATAATGTCCTAATTTTAATAATCCGGGCTTGTATATATTTTTAGAAATCAACGTTTATTTTCTAATAATGTCCGATTTATTAATAAGAAAGTTTTCATAAGGATTGTTTTTGAAACCTAATAATTGGGTAAACGTAATACTAATTAGTAAAAATATACTTAAATAGGTGATTAAAATATTGATGGAGACACGAGAAGAACTGTTGCAGGAACTTGCGAAAATAAAAAAATGGGAAAAAGGACAAAAGGATTTATGGATATGGGATAAAATAGCTCGACTTCCTTTTAAATTGCTTGATAAAGTCACTCCAAAATTCATTCACGAAAAAATAGGTGAATACTTAGATGAATTAGGGTTATATATCCAAACTGGAGGAAAGTACTTAGTAAGCCAAAAGGAAATATTGAAATTGATTCAAAAGGAAACAAAAAAAACAATCCATAGTTTAGCGGATATAAAAGCCCTACCTTTACACACTATTGATCAATTAGCATTGAAAATCATTGAACAAAGGAAGACGTTTGCAACTTTACAAGGTGCTAGCACTGGATTTGGAGGTTTATTTACCCTTGTTATAGATATTCCCGCTATTCTTGGAATTTCTTTAAAAACATTGCAAGAGATTGCCATCCTTTATGGCTATGATCCGAATGATAAACATGAACGTATTTTTATCGTAAAATGCTTACAGTTTACATCTTCGGATATTGTAGGGAAGAGGGCCATATTAGATGAGCTTTCCAATCATGATAAAAAAGATGAGCACATGTCTAAAGTGATGATGTCGCAACTGCAAGGTTGGAGAGAAGTTGTCTTAAGTTATCGTGATCAGTTTGGATGGAAAAAATTATTTCAAATCATTCCAATTGCAGGGGCCCTCTTTGGTGCATTTACAAATCGATCCATGGTTCATGAATTAGGTGAAACAGGGATGATGCTTTATAAAAAGCGAGTGATTCAAGAACGATTAAACGAACAAGTAAAAGAAAAATAAAACATTATTCTTTAAGTTTTAATAGTCGGGGAATGTAGTATGATGATGCAATCCCCTGACTTTTTTATTACATAAAAACATATTCCAGATATTTTCTGTAACTATAACAATTTAGTTTGAAAATTTTTAAAAAATAGTTATGAAACTATGAAACTTTATATTATAATATCCGTATATTTGTGTTGTAGTGATTATTAAAATTGGAAGGATGAAATTACTTGAAAAAATTATCAGTATTATTCTTAAGTTTAATCTTGCTAGTTATGGCAGGGTGTGGTCAGAAGCTTACTCAAGCAGATGTATTAAAAAAAGCAAGTGAAGCAATTGATACCGTTGACAGTTATTCCATCGAAAGTACAGTTAAGATGACGATGACTGATATGGAAATGACAATGGATCTTTCAGGAGATATTACTAAAGATCCTCAAGCTATGTATATGAAAATGGGAATTGCTATGGCAGGCATGTCTATGGACATGGAAACATATGTGTTAGAGAACGAAGCATATATGAGTATGTTTGGTCAATGGGTAAAAGCAACTCCTGAAGAATTAGAATTAGACGGAATGGATCAATTCAATAAAGATGAAATTGAAAAATTAAATAACTTTAAAGACTACTATGAAATGAAGGAAGAAGGAAGCAATTACGTCTTAACTTTAAAAGGTGAAGGCGAGAAGTTTAATGAACTAGTTAAATCTTTTCTTCAACAAACTGAAGTTACTGGTGAATCAGAAATTGCTGACTTTAAAGTTAATAGTCTTGACTTAGTTGTTCAAATTGATAAAAAATCTTATGCTATTGTATCTGAAAAAGTAAAAGCAGAGCTTGAATATGAAGGCGAAGTAATGAAAATGGAAGCAGAAACTAAATTTACAAATGTCAATAAAGTAGAGCCAATTCAAGTTCCAGATGATGTAAAAGAAAGTGCAGTTACCGTAGAAGAATAAAAATAAAAGAATATAAGTTTGGAAGGGAGACGCATGTAGTCTCCCTTTTTCTAAATATATGTTTTTTCACAAAATGATAAAAGTGATTTTCAAAACATATATTGAAAGGAGCAAGAAAAAGTGATTAAAGTATTCGTTTATGGAACTTTAAGAAAAGGTGAGTATAATGCCAGATTCATGAAGGACGCTAAACTTCTTGATGATCATTGCTGGACGTATGGAGTTTTGTATGATACAGGTGAAGGTTACCCTGCGATGATTGTATCTAATCAATCTAAAGTTAATGGTGAACTTTATTTAGTTACAGAAAAAGAATTGGAAAGTCTTGATGATTTAGAAGGATATGTGAAAGGAAGACCGAATAATTTATATGAAAGAATCGAACGAACGGTCTATACCGACCGAGGGGAAGAGACGGCATATCTCTACATAGCAAATTCAGATCGACCATCTCTTTTAAAAAAAGTTATTCCAAATGGGGATTGGAAAGAATATTTGCGTCTTCAGATTGAATCCTAACAAATTCATCTCATTTGTAATTGATGGGAAAAACTTTGTAACATAAAACTTGTTGGTAGCGTCATATGAGAAAAGACATGTTGAACAATACTTGAAATATTAAATAATTTTAAAGGAGATTGATACATGAAAAATATTTTAGTATTAGGTGGAACTCGATTTTTCGGAAAAAAATTAGTAGAGTTTTTAATTGAAGATGGTTATAACATAACCATCTTAACTCGTGGTAAAACTCTTCACCCATTTGGTGAAAAAGTAGAACATTTAATAGGAGATCGAACAAATAAAGATGACTTTGCAAAATTAATGGAAGGTCGTTCTTTTGATATCGTATTTGATAATATTTGTTATTCACCAAACGAAGCTCGTGAATTTTGTGAAATCTTTAATGGGAAAATTAAAAAGCTAGTATTCACTTCGACACTATCAACCTATGATGCTGATGGATTAGTGAAGAAAGAAGAAGATTTTAACCCATATACATATCCGATTCAATTTGGTGGAATGAATGACTTCCAATATGGTGAAGGTAAACGTTTAGCAGAAGCGGTTTATTTTAAGTATGCTAGCTTTCCAGTTGTAGCAGTCCGGTTTCCAATTGTGTTAGGAGAAGATGATTACACTCGTCGCCTCCATTTTCATATTGAGAAAGTGTTGAAAGATGAGGTAATCGGTTTTGTGAATTTGGATGCTGAAATGTCCTTTATTCAAGCAAGTGAAGCTGCTCAATTTTTAAAATGGGCTGCATTTAGTGATGTAGAAGGACCATATAATGCGACTGCGAATGGAAAAATCTCATTATCAGATTTAATGAAGTTAATAGAGAATACAACAGGAAAAAAGGCGATTATTACTTACGAATTAAATCAAGAGAACCATTCTCCATATGCTGTCCCAGTTTCTTGGTATATGTCTAATGAAAAAGCTACAAAAGCTGGTTTTACATTTAGTCAGTTAGACAATTGGCTACCAAATCTTGTTAAAGAAATTGTTAATTCATAAAAAAAAGATGCCCTAAATTTTGGGCATCTTTTTTTTACAGTATTTTCTTATCTCATATTAGTTTCGAGCAAATGAACCATCTACTTCGATTGTTTCAAAAATATTGATGAACGCCGATGGATCATGTTTTCTTACGATTTTTTTGATTTGTGCAGTTTCAAATCGAGTACATACAATTGTTAAAATTTGTTTCTGTTCTTTTGTATATGCACCATAGCCTTCTTGTACGGTAATTCCTCGATAGACCGATTTAAGTAGTTCGTCCCGAATTATATCACCTTTAGTTGTAACAATCTGCATCGTAATCTTTATATGGTCAGTATGAATGTGATCGATCATTTTTCCTGTTAAATATATCGATAATAATGTATATAATGCGATATTCCAATCAAATACGTAGCCTGAAATCAGTACAATAACTCCATTCATTCCAGTTAATAGTAGACCGACACTAGCATTGCTATTTCGAGAAATTAAAATTGCAATAATATCTAGTCCACCGGAACTTCCTGAAAACTTTAAGATTAAACCAATTCCAAATCCACAAATGGCACCACCGAAAATTGTAGCGAGCAAAATATTATCTGTAAGTTGCACGACTGGTAGTATATATAAAAAGATAGATAATGAAACAACACAAAGTATTGTATTCAATGTTATGGTCTTCCCAAGCTTAAAATAACTTAAAATAATTAATGGTAGGTTTAAAACAAAATTCAAAAAGCCAGTATGGAGGGGAGTAATAAGTCCGAGTAATAGGGCTATCCCACTAATTCCGCTACTTAAAATACTGTAAGGAACAAGAAAAAAATTGTAAGCAAATGCAATGATTAATGAGCCAATGATGACAATTAAGTTCTTCATGTAAAACCTCCATTGACAGGCTGTTAAGTAAGTTTGATTAAATTAGTCTGTACGATATATTATTTCAAAATAATTACTTTCATCAAACAATATCAGAACAGCTTTTTTCAGTCAATGTAATCGAAAAAAGTTAGAAAAATAAGTTTAATGTAAGTGTTTTAACCTACTTCACGAACTTTAGTCGTTACCATTTCAGTGATTTTCTCTACTTTTTCTTTTGAAAGCTCATAGTTTTTTAGAAATGTTTGAATCATGGGCTTTATTGCTCCTTGAGCGATAATATTGAGATTAATCGTAACATTCGTATGGTTAATATGAGGGGATTCTGCTATATAAAGGCAGTTCCCTTTAATACTGCTAGCCCCACTTACAAAGGAAAAAGATAACAAATGAGGTTCACTTCTTTTTGTAATATTTATTTTCATTTTTGTTCTTTTTTTAATAAGTCCCCATTTTAATTGAATGGAAACTTCAAATTCATCTTTCCCTTTCATTTCATGACTTATGTAGCCAGGGATCATAGTAACCATTTCGTCAAAAGAATTAATTAAATTCCAAAGTTGACGAATCGGTAATTCAAAATCAAAATGATAAACAATCTCTTGCATGTTGGACTTCCTTTCAATGATTTTTCAAGTGGAGCAGTTTATTCTATCTCTTTAAAAAAACAGGCTCTAAATTTACTTACCTATTACTTATATGAAGTGCTTCAAAAAAAATGCGCCTATTTTTGTGGCATTATTGTGAATGGAACAAGAATCGTTTCAAATGGGTTGTTATAAGGGAATATTAATTATAGGTAGGTAATCAATAATTTTTTAAATGATGAGCTTTTGTTGTACAATGAATTTGTTTATGTACAAATAATCAATCGTTGAATAAATGGTTTTTATGATAGAGACGAAGGAGGGAGTCATTTGAAGACGTTATTAATTGTTTCTCATCCAGATATTATGGAATCGGGTAGTCAACAATATTTTCTTAGTTCACTAAAGGGACGAGAGGATGTTACGGTACATATTTTAGAAACAGAATATCCAGATTGGAAAATTAATGTAGAAAAAGAGAAAGAATTACTTAAAGGACATGAACGGATTATTTTTCAGTTCCCATTTTATTGGTATAGCTCACCACCACTTCTAAAACATTGGCAAGATGTTGTACTCGAAGAAGGTTTTGCCTATGGACATAACGGTAATACTTTAAAAGGAAAAGAGTTTGGACTAGTTGTGATGATTGGCGTTCATGAGCGGGAGTATCAAGCAGGGGGAAGTGAGCTATTTTCATTTAATGAGTTAACAAAGCCCTATCAAGCGATGGCCCATAAGACAGGGATGAAATATCTTCGTGCACTTCCAATTTATCAGTTTGCTTATTTAGAAGATGAAGATAAGATGAATTTACTTATTAAATATTGGCAAATGTTAACGATGCCAAATGATAATAGTTTAGCTTCTCGAGAAGCTTGGCTTATCGAACAGTTAAAGAGGGAAAAGGCTGGATTTGGTCAAGATGAAAAAATAATCGAATTTGCGATTGAGCGGATTGAAGAAAACCGAATGGAAATCGATAATTTAAAAATTTTATTGGATGATATGTATCGTGCATAAATGGATTTATTCTGGGAGGTGTTTCGGTTGGATCGTGATGAATGGATATTAGAAGAATTGCAACAAATCTATGATAAAAGCCATAATTACAATCATTTAACATTAATCAAAGCAACGCAAGATTTGATAAAAGAACAGCGGAAACGCAGATTGCAAATGGAAGGCGAATTAGAAGGAACCATTTGGAGCCCGAGACGTTGGGGAGAGTAAATGGTTAGTTCTATGAAAAAAACCCGATTTCTTTAAAATGAGAAGAAATCGGGGATTTTTTTATGTTATTTTTTTGGAAAAGCATAATAATACTTTTCACCAATTTGAACGACTAATGCGGTTTCTTCATCTAAATTTTTCACTTTATAAATATCGGTGATAGGTGAATCATAGCTAGTATCAATAAAGATAACATCACCATTTTTCATTTTATCTTTACTATCGATTATGTTTTCAATTTTACCTATTGAGTAATCGATGACATCAGTAAGTCCTAAATAAAAATATTTGGCCCTTAAATTTGTAATTACGTATATTTGATTGTTCCACATCATTTCGGCAATTGGCTCAGAAATTTCTACTGGCGGATACAATTTTGACCCTTCATCATCATCAGACTTAATCGAGTATACTTTTTGCACAATACCAGTCCCGTTGTCATAACTAACAACCATTAAATCTGTAGAAAAGAAGAAATCAAGATTCTCATCGATATGATTATTCCCATTACTAATCGCTTCTTTAATGCTTGCCTTCTCCAATTGTCCATTATTTGCTCTAATAAGAACTAGATCATGATCAGCAATCATGAAAAAATTAGGATTATTGTTAAAATCATTTAATTCACCAAAGTGATGGTAAGTGTAAAATGTTTCATTATTTTCATTAAAAAAGACTGAATGGAATCCTGTATCTCTAGTACCAAATGTACCAATCGATTTTATTAGTCCATTGTTAGTTTCAAATTGATAATTATGACTTATATGAATTAGTTGGTTTGAAAGTGATCGAATAGTTGATAAAAGTCCCAAATCATACAGCTTTTCTCTGTGTTTAATGACTCCTCTTAAACCAATAAAATTATTATCTTCATCAAATGTAGAGTAGTAATTTAAGAAGATTTCCAAATCAATCATGTATTGTTCGCTCAATACCAATTCCTCTACACTATCACTACTGATTTCAGGCACGATTTCAAGGTTTAATGGTTTATAGTTTAGATTAATTTCATCAGGAAGCGTAAAATTAATGACTTCATTGTTTTTATTAGAATTTGTATTTGAATTCTGTAAGGAAATATTAAGAATCCCAAGTTGATTTAATGTAAAAACAGAGACGACGCTAAAAAGTAGTAATGTTACGAATATAGGTATGCCGTTTTTAACCCATTTTTTAGAGAAATGTTGATTTGAAATAGAGCTATCATTTTTTAGTTTTTGCAAAAATTTATGGCGGGATTGAGTAAAAAATGATTTATCTAGAACAATTTTCTCATTTAAGCTCTCTAATTTTGAATCTAAAAATGATTTCTCATGAAATTTCATTTACAATCCCTCCTTTTTCTTGTTTAGCCTCCAATTCTCTTAATGCCCGAAATAGTGTTGTCTTCACTTTTGATTCGCTCCAACCTAAAATTTTTGCTGTTTCTTGGATAGAAAAGCCTTCTATTTTTCTTAAAATAATGACTTCACGAAAATCTGTTTTCAGTTGGCTTAAGAGATTTAATATTTCTCTTGCATCTTCCCGGAATTGAACGACATATTCTGTAGACACGCTTGATTGTGATCTTTGATTAAATAAATCTTTAAGAAGATGAAATGGTTTTTTCTTACGTAATGAATCTACAGTTACATTTCGAGCCGTTCGATAAATAAATGTTTTCGGATAGTCAATTTCATTTCCACTCTTTAAGTAATAGAAAACCTTAAGAAAAGTGTCATGTGTTAAATCCTCAGCCACCTGTACATTTTGCGTCATTTTTAATATATATTTAAAGATTTTGGAACTATATTCTTCATAGAGCTCTGTTACTTTGTATGTAATCTGTTTCTCCTCTAGCAAATAAACCCCCCCTAAGTTTTTAACTATCGTAATGACGATTGATTGAATGAAAAGTTACAAATTTTTATATAATTTTTAAAATAATTTGTCGAATTAAGTAGGTTGTTAGTTTCTCAATTCTAAAATGAAATGGAAATAAATCAAGTATTACATTTCATTTTTAAAGAGGTTATAATCTCTAATGGGAGTTGAGACTACAATGAATAAAAAAGACATCGCAACTATTCGAAAACAATTTAAATTAGATAATCCAAAACTTGAAATAAAAGAAATTTTTAATGTATATGTGCAAAAAGAGTCTGGTGATATTTATCATTACGAAGCTAAACCATTTACGTTATTAGATCGCGAAGCACAAGAGCTTTTTCTCGCAAATTTTAAAAAGGTATTAACAGGTTCACTTGATACAAAATTATTTGAACTAAAATTTCGCGAAAATATGGAAGAAAGCACTCAAAATATTCTTTTTGAAGGACTTCATGAAGCTGAAACAGAAGACTGGATTGAAAATATGCTAGAAATTGTGAATAAAATGTACTCGCATACGGTTTATGAGTTTGATACAGTCGTAACTTTTATTCGGGCTGAATATAAAAAGCCGACGAGAGCAAGAGACTTAGAATCTGAAGAGGGCGGAGATGATGAAGTTTATTTTAGCCCTCTAATACTATGTAGCTTAAATAAAATTGATCAACCGAAACGAGTGTTAATGTTTGATTATGTAGAAAAAGAATTCAAACCAAATCAAGATATTGATCCAATCATTAACTTAAACTCTCCACTTACTGGATTTCTTTTTCCTGCGTTCAACGATAATGCAGCTGATGTGAATCATATTTTGTATTACTCTGGAAAAGCTGACCATCCTGACGAGTTATTTATTGAAGAAGTACTTAATTGTGAAGAAATCCTAACAGCAAAAGAAGAAAAAGGAACTTTTGAACTCATTTTAAAAAATGTAATCGGAGACGAAACGAATACGGAAGTCATTTCCAATGTTTATGAGGAAATTAACCGAATTGTTCAAGAAAATGAGGAAAGTGAAGAAGAAGACAAGGAAGTTCCGAAGTTAGACTCAAAAGATATTGAACGAATTTTGACTGTGAGCGGTGTAGAAGATGTAAACACGGAAAAAGTCGAACATGTCCTAAAAATGATCGTCGATGATGAAAAACATGAATTAAAAGCAAGTAGTTTAATTCCGAAGACAATCAAAATTAAAACGAAAGTAGCAAATCTTTCCATTAATCCGCAAGACTTGAAAAATGTAAAGTATATTATGTTTCAAGGAAAAAGATGTCTTCTTTTAGAAGTTGACGAAGACATTGAAATTGAAGGATTAAAGCTAGAAACAAACCCAATATAAAGATTGGTAAGCTTCCATTAGACAACTAGAACCTAAAATACCTTTATTTTGTCTTTTGCCTCACATCTGAATTCTCCAGGAGGATATTAAGGCTAGAATCTACCTTAACCAAAATACTACTGGACCCCAAAAAATTTTTAAAAAATAGAATAATTTCATTGGAAATCTAGTTCCATTTACAAATTTGATATTTTGATATAATATTTTAAACATGACATTATCACGCTTAATCTTAAATGAATGGAAATTTAAGAGCGGGGGACCCAATATTTCGCGTTTTCGCTATGGGTGAATACTGGACAAGTTAGGGCTTCTAATTTCTCTTTGCCCGAACCCGAAAGCTAACCCCGTCAGCGTAAAAGAGGAAACAGAATATGATTTGAGCAATTCAAGGCACAAAGTGTCTTTTTTTGTCGTGAATTTTAGGTCTATTCGTTTCCCTGCTGATGGTTTATTTAAAATCTTTAGGAGGGTGAAATCAGATGAAAAAGATCAAATTAAGTTTAGCTTCTCAAATTTTAATTGGTCTTATTTTAGGTATTATCGTCGGAGGTATTTTTTACGGAAGTGAAACGGTACAAAGTTACTTACAACCTCTAGGCGATATTTTTATTCGGTTAATAAAAATGATTGTCGTTCCAATTGTACTTTCAAGTATAATTGTCGCGATTGCCGGAGTTGGCGATCTCCAATCTGTTGGTAAATTGGGGGCGAAATCATTACTTTATTTTATTGCAGTCACATTCGTTGCTATAGCTGTTGGTCTCATTTCTGCAAATATTTTTCAACCAGGAAGCGGTTTAAACCGTGCTGAGTTAGAGCAAACAGACATTTCTACTTATGTTAACACGACTGAACAGCAACAAGGTAAATCAGTCATTGATACGATCGTCCATATCGTTCCAACCAATCCAATTCAGGCAATGGTTGAAGGAGATATGCTTGCCATTATCTTTTTTGCCGTAGTATTTGGTCTAGGAATTGCAGCAGTTGGTGATAAAGGAAAACCTGTTTTAAAGTTTTTCCAAGGTACTGCTGATGCCATGTTTTATGTTACTAACTTATTTATGAAATATGCTCCAATTGGTGTTTTTGGATTAATAGGTGTAACGGTATCAAAATATGGTTTTAAATCACTCGTACCACTGGGCAAACTTGCAATTACGGTTTATGGTACGATGATTTTCTTTGTTGTAGTCGTATTAGGCTTAATTGCGAAATTAGTAGGATTTAATATCTTTAATTTAATTCGTTTAATTAAGGATGAACTAATTTTAGCATTCTCGACTTCAAGTTCAGAAACGGTCCTTCCAAAAATTATGGAAAAAGTAGAAGAAGCTGGTGCACCTAAGCATATTGCAACATTTGTCATTCCAACCGGATATTCTTTTAATCTTGATGGATCTGTCCTTTATCAGGCTATTGCAGCATTGTTTGTCGCACAAATGTATGGTATTGAACTAAGTATAGTGGAGCAAATTACATTAATGTTAGTTTTAATGGTAACATCAAAAGGGATGGCAGGGGTCCCAGGTGTATCTTTCGTTGTTCTACTTGCTACATTTAGCACCATTGGACTACCTCCAGAAGGATTAGCGTTTATTGCTGGTATTGACCGAATTTTAGATATGGGTCGTACAGTCGTTAATGTCATCGGGAATTCTTTAGCAGCAATCGTTGTTGCTAAATGGGAAGGACAATTTAACGCAGAGAAAAGTATATTGAAAAAAATAGCCTAATATTTTTTTCGATTATAGATAATTAAATTCATAGTCTGAAACTTGCACATCAAACTGAGAAATGAGCTGTAAGTTTCAGGCTATTATTTTATCTTCTAAGTATGGAAAACAATACTCCTATAGAGCACTTTTTTGACTATAGATATTAGATTTTTTAAAATAAAAAATAGGAAAAAATTTAAATTCTGTAGTAAAGGAAGGTTGATTTAAGATGTATCGAAAAGTAAGTGATTTTTTACAAGACTGGTCTAAATCAGAAGAGGGTACAATTAAAGTATTAGAGGCTTTAACAGATGACAAGCTTGACCAAGCAATTGTCGAAGGTCATAGCACACTTGGATGGCTAGGATGGCATTTAGCAAGTGCGATTTCATATTTCGCTGGACAAGTTGGATTAAATGTTCCATTCAATGAAAAACATAATCAAGTTCCAACAAAAGCATCTGACATTTTAAATACCTATAAAAAAGTAGCTGAAGAATTTAAGCAACAAGTAGAAAAGAATTTCACAGATGAAAGCATGGAAGAGAAAGTAGATGATTATGGTCGTCAAACTCCTCGAGGTATCCTTTTACGAGTAATGATTGATCATCAGACCCACCATCGTGGACAAATGACGGTTTTATTACGTCAAGCAGGACTTCCTGTTCCAGCAGTTATGGGACCAACAAAAGAAATGCAACAGTATTGATTTCTTCCATATAAAATAACAAGGAGCCTTCTTTTTTCGGAAGGCTTTTTATTTTTGGAGGAATTCTCTCATATCTATGCGAAATAATAATATAGATATCTGGGAAGGAATCTATAGGAGGGTTATAAATGGCTGATGTAACTGAAATTATGAGTTGGACGTTTTTAGAAGAAGCGGCTGTTCCAAGGGAAGTGTCTGAGATTTTAGTTGATGGGGAAACTCCGGTTATCGCATATAAAACGATTCGAGATGTTGCGGTGATTACGAATAAAAGAATTATTATTGCGGACCGGCAAGGCATCACAGGTAAGAAAGTTGAAGTGTATACCATTCCTTTTAAATCAATTATTATGTATTCCACAGAAAATGGTGGAAGACTTGATGTGAATGCAGAGTTGGAACTTTGGACAAAAGCAGGAAAATTTAAACTCAATCTTAATAAAAAAGTAGACATTCGTAAACTTGATCGGATTATCGGAACTTACATTTTATAAACTAATGATAAGGGTAATTTTACACAGAAAAGGGGGGATATCCCCCTTATTTTTGATTCAATACAAATAATTTAATGTCTTTTACTTGTTTCTGAAGAGTTGTATTGCACCAACTCCTAAAAATATCCAAGCAAAACCAAACCAACTTCCAATTGCTAAGCTTACAAAAAAAGGATTAGTTGGTAAGAAACCAGTAAGAATAACAAGGACAACAAAGAATTGGATGATAAAGAAAATGCCTGAAATGCGAAATATGGTATAGCGACCTAATAGACTCATTCCAATTAGGAAAGCTGAAAAATGTAATATAATATGACTAAATGCAGTTATCGGAATAATTAAGTTGTTAATAATTTGTAAGTCTACTAGATTTTTTAGGAAAAAGACAAATAATGCAATTAAAAATATCGTCATACTTAATAAGGAAAAATAATATCCCGTCTTCCAATAAATCATTCTATTTAAATATTTATTTAAATGATGATTAAACAATTTCATTCCAAGTAATAGAGCTAAGGTAGAAACGAATAGTAAATAGTTGTTTATCTCACTGGAATAAAGATGTTCATCAAATAGAATTACATGGTTATCGGAAGTTATACTAAGATATCCTTGCCAAACCCAACTAATAAATATTAAAAGTCCGCCCAAAATGGAAGCTAATCCAGCAACGATTATCTTTATATTCATGGAGGTTAAGATGTTAGAGAATTGCAAACCACCAGCTCCCTTCTACATGTTCTTAACATGATATGATGGTGATTTACAAAAAGTACTTCTAATCATCCTTTTCCTGAATATTAAAGAAAAGAAATAACCCCATTTTCCATCGATTGAATTCGAGCTAAAGATTCAACATGATATCCTTTTTCTTTTAATAATTTCGAGCCTTCTTGAAAAGATTTTTCGATAACAATTCCAATTCCAGCAACACTTGCTCCAGCTTGTTCGACGATATTTGCTAATGCTAATGCGGCTTGTCCATTTGCTAGAAAATCATCAATGATTAAAACATTGTCTTCTTTCGCTAAGAATTTATCTGCAACAGATATTTCATTTTCTTCTTGTTTCGTAAATGAAAAAACTTTTGCAGTCAATAAATTGCCAACCATTGTTAATGATTTTCTTTTTCTTGCAAAAATAACTGGTACTTTCATTTGAAGGCCAGTCATCACAGCAGGTGCAATACCAGATGATTCTAGTGTTAATATTTTATTAATATTGAACTCTTTAAACCGTTCAGCAAATTCTTCCCCAATTGCGAGCATTAAATTGGGATCAATTTGATGATTAAGGAAGCGGTCAACCTTAAGAACATTTTCAGATAAAACCGTTCCTTCTTGAATGATTTTCTCTTTTAATTTTTCCATTTTAACACCCCTAGTACATTCCAAATACATAAATATATGTTTTATTGTAGCACTTGTAAAAGGTGTTTCAAATTGCTATTTTGAAA
>Ga0180215_1003214_pt1 | contig 15569 bp, 20 predicted proteins | sample eDN3rd37CBELigBY_FD_128871 | JGI IMG/M metagenome (GOLD analysis project Ga0180215, IMG submission 128871) | Enriched backyard soil microbial communities from Emeryville, California, USA - eDNA 3rd pass 37_C BE-Lig BY (version 2) (version 2) | ecosystem: Environmental > Terrestrial > Soil >...
GATGATACCTTTAAAGTGAATGTGTATTCTCATTTTTACACAACGCGGGCAGCTCTCAGATACTTAAAAGCCGGAAGTTCAATTATAAATACATCATCAGTAGTCGCATACTATGGGAATGAGCAATTAATCGACTATTCCGCGACAAAAGCAGCTAATGTTGGCTTTACCAGGGCACTTGCCAATAATTTGGCAGCAAAGGGGATTCGCGTAAACGCAGTGGCTCCAGGCCGTTTCTGGACGCCGCTTATTCCGTCCAGTTTCTCCGCGGACGAGGTCACATTAGCCGGCAACCCGATGGACCGGCAGGGACAGCCATTTGAGCTTGCGCCAACTTTTGTATATCTTGCATCAGATGATTCAAGATTTGTAACCGGGCAAACCCTACATGTTAATGGAGGACAGATTACATCCTCATAAAATGGGCCATTCCCCAGGATTAAGGGGAAGGCCCATTCTTAAATTCTCCTTCTTAAACATTTTGACCCATCTGTTCAGCCTTTACCGGCTTTCTCGAAAAGAAAATCACCAGAATGACTGTGGTAATCAGGGACCCATGGAATATCCATACCATCTTAGACAAAGATAAAGACTCCAATAAAACAGGAGCGACAGCGAATCCGAGGGCAAAACCTAGAGATTTTAAGAGCATGCCTACTCCAAAAATTCTCCCTCTAATATGATTATCTGTCTTTTGCAGGATTGTCGCATGCAGAGTAGTAAAGCAGGCATCAAAAATACCAGTTAAAAAGGCAAACGGCAGGATAATCCATAAGCTGCTATTTGAGAGGAAGGTGATAAATCCTGCTGACATAAGCATCGCTGTAAAAAAACAAGCATAATATAAACGGCTCCCCTGCAGGCTTTTCAGCTTTGGCAGAATCATGGTTGCCAGTACGGAACCAATCCCCCAAACGCCCCAAATCAACCCGTAATAGAAACTTTGTTTGCTGCTGTCGATGTTTTCAGCGAGCAGCGGAATCCCTAAGTTATGTGAAGCTCCTGCAAATGCGCCTGAGAGGAAGACAATATTCACCAGAAGCAGCATCGGTTTAAGTAATATAAACGAATAAACTTCTTTCATATCCCTGCCAATGCTGGCCAGTTTTTCTTTAAGGCCGCTGCTGATTTTTTTATTCACAGCCGATTCCGACGTTTGCCATTTCATTTTTAATAAAACGAGTGCTGAAATGACGTATGTGGCGGCATCAATGATTAAAGTTATCTGGTATCCGAGGAAATCAGTTATGACTCCAGCCCCGATAAAACCAAACACCAGACTGACAGATGTTAATCGGGAAATTAACGCATTCGTCTCAAGTACCTTATCCTCGCCAAAAATCTGAGGGATTTCTGCGCTGTAGCTAACTGCAAAAAAGCTTGATGTCAATCCGATAAAGAAGCAGACAATGAGAATCATGAGTGGATTTGGAAAAGGTATTAAGCCTAAAATGATGACTGCCCGGAATACATCTGTCCAAATCATAATTTTTCGGCGGTCATAGCGATCGGCCAGAACCCCTGAGAAAAGACTTGATAAAACGCCGCCAAGTGTCCTGATGGCCATTGTCGCTGCAAGCCAGGCAGAGCTTCCGGTGGCCGCATACATGAGCACATTAATGGCAATCAGGTCCATGAACGTACCCAAATCGGAAAAGGCTTTTACATACAGAAAAATTTTACGGTTCATGCGTGTCTCCCTAGTTTTCAATGATGTTTTCTGTTTTATTTTAAAGATTTTGAATTTAATTCGCAATACGAAACTTCAGATCTTTAATTTGCTGATTTGGCATTCTTTATAAAGGATAATCACATAAGAATGTGGAATACATGATTGGTCAAATTTGAAAGCAAGACTGAATTTAAAAGCACATTATACAAAGAAGGTAAGAGAATGAGCAATATATTCGGGAATCAAAAAAAAGGACTTGATTATAAAATACGCAAGGGTGCTTACGCTGTCATATTCAACCCGGAAAATGAAAAAGTATTAACTGTGCAAACTCAGTCTGGCCATTACTTTCTCCCAGGCGGAGGAATAGAAAAAGGTGAAGGGGAAATCGAATGTCTGAAAAGGGAAGTACTGGAGGAGACCGGCTATGAGATTTCAAATTTATTCTTTATCGGTAATGCAAAGAGCTATTTGCCGCAGACCAAGAAAAGGCCAATGCTAAGTGACGGGTATTTTTATCTGGCTAATCTGGCGGATAAAATACAAGAGCCGACTGAAGAAGACCATGCAATAAAGTGGATTGAAACTGAAAGAATAGCAGAATTGCTGGTTCACAGTCACCACATATGGGCGGTCCAGAAAGGGATAGGATATAAAAAGCAGGAGGGGGAAGATGAATGATTGCCTACTACGGGGAACTCTGCACAAAGATGTATGAAAGTGATAAATCAATGGCAGAGGGTCCAGAGTTGAGCTTTTATCTGTCATATGTAAAAGACAGGAAGATGAAAGTATTGGAGCCGATGTGCGGAAATGGAAGAATGCTCATACCTTTTATTCAGCATGGCATCGAGACTGATGGTTTTGATGTTTCACAAGACATGCTGAAAGTCTGTAAGGAAAAAGCTGAGAAATTAAACTTAAATCCTAATGTTTTTCAGGAAAAGATAGAAGAGTTTAAAAGTACTAACAAATACGATTTAATTATGATCCCTTATGGTTCTTTTTCACTTTTGCCTGACTCTCTGGTAAATATAAGTCTTCAAAATTTAAAGAATGCCCTAAATGAAGGCGGTAAAATGCTTCTTACCATTGTAGAAAAAGGTAATGAAATTGAAGAAGCTGCAGAATGGACAGAAACGAACAGGAAGGAATTAGAGGGGCAGACCATTATTGAAAATAGAAAAATAGCTTATGATGATGAAACGAAAATCCTGCATATCCAGCTGAAGTATGATGCTGTTGGAGAGGGAACCGCAGAAAGAACAGAATTGATGGATTTTCCTATCCGGCTCTATGATCCAGGTGAATTCAATAGAGTACTCAAAGATAACGGGTTTAGGCAAATCGCCGTTCATGAAGTTAGAGATGGGTACGGAGATGGACAATCTTTTCCTGTTTATGAATGTATGAAATAATAAGCTGTCTTCATGACGGCTTTTTTCAGCTTTGTTGGCGGGATAACGGGTTTTTTATCAAATTACTAAGTGCCAGCATTCATCAGAGAGGGGCGCTCATATGGAACTGGAAGAAAAAAGGGAGTCATCTGAACGTTTGAGGCTGAATAAAAAGATCATGTGGGGAATAACGATTATTTCGATCCTCTTAGCGATGTTCTATATAGATAAGCAAAAGGTATACAAGGAAGAAAAACCGCCAATGCCCACTGTACTATTAGGGGAGCAGGAGTTACATCCAATCTTAAGCACTTATACATGGAACGCAGGAAAAATTGAGAAGGAGATAAAAGATCTTACGCAATTGATTGAATATCAGCATGCTGAATTTCGCGAGAATCTTAACATAGAATTTCCTAAAGATCAGCAGCCCATCTTCATTGCTAGAGGAAATTACTATAATGGCGGGATTCAAGTAGAGCCTTATCAAACTCTTTATAGTAATTTTACACTATTAAGAAACGAATCCCGCAAAGAAATATATTCTATAAAAGCCTACTGGAAGGATGGCAAGCGGGCTGAATATATCATACCTGTTAACATTAAAGAGGTTAGTCCGGAAAAGAACTATCTGGCAAGGAATAAAGGGTATCATTCACTTCTGATTGTTGGAGATACTGATAAAAATGTAATTGATGAACTCTATTCGGAACCATTGCACTTTCTTTTCGAAACAAGCAATTCATTAGGTCTAAAGGATGTAAATGATATTTATCCTGAATTACAAGTAAAGGAAGAGCCAAGTTATATTTTATTTGATCATACGAAGGAAGTATTTCGCGCAGCTTCTCTAGAAGAGTTATTGAAATATATGAAAGAAAATACGTATTCTAAAAAAAGCACAATAGAGGGAAAAGTCACAAAGCTGGATCGAAATTTAGGAGTAATCCAAGTGGATGATAAAATTTTTACTGCTGCAGATATGGAAGAGGTTAAAGTTGGACAGAAAATCTCTTTAGAGGTGATTCAGCTAAATAAGGACATCCCTTACTATCGAGCAATCGAAAACATCAATGTGATAAAAGCTCCTGACACGGTCTTTTCCGCTGCTAAATGGCTAGCGAAGGATGCTGAAAAGGTTTCTATTCTTGCTATTGGACCATCTGCCTTTACTGAGCAGTTTAAATCTCCAAATAAGGAAGACTTCAAGCTGGTGGAAAATATAGAGATTCAAGAGACACTAACATTAAAAAATGGAGAGGCAATCACAGATGCTGCTGTTTATGTATTTAATGATAAGGAATTAGTTTTTCAGAGGGACGAATTTGACCAGCTCCTGAACTATTTATTTGAGTTTGAAATGTTAATGCCTGCTAGAAAGGAAAGAAACGGTCTTTAGTGCAGCGAAAGGGGAATAAAGGGTGACTGCTCCTATTATCAAAACAGACAGATTAATAGCGATCTGTCTCATTTAATGGAAATTTTCTCTGACCCGGTGGCCATGAGATTTTATCGCTCAACAAAAACAAGAGAACAGGCCGAAGAATGGATCAGCTGGACCTTGCATAATTATCGGACGCATGGTGTGGGCTTTTGGGTTGCGGAAGAAAAAACATCCGGCAGGTTTTTGGGGCAGTGCGGAAATCCCCCCCAGGATACAGGCGGCGTTACAGAAATGGAGATTGGCTATTTGTTTGCCAGGCGTGAATGGGGAAAAGGCTATGCGGCGGAAGCGGCATTAGCCTGTAAGGAATATGGGTTTAAAAGCTTAAAATATAAAAAGCTGGTTTCCATTATAAATGTGAAAAATTTTGCTTCTATCCGTGTTGCGGAAAAAGCTGGCATGAAAAAGGAAAAAACATTTCTCAGAGCGGGAAATAAGATGTATGTATATTCCATATCAAACGGTTAGCATTTTAGATGATGTTTTTATAATGTTCATTAAATACCTTAAAAAGCCTTTCATCACCGCCTCGGTCTGGATGGAGGGCTTTTAGCAGTTTCTTGAATTCTTTACGGATCAATTGCACATCCTCATCAGGCTTCAGCCCCAGGAGCCTTCCAGGCTTGATTTCTTCATCAGCGATCATATTTTGGGCTTGTATCATTCTCTTCAATGATCTAACTTTGGATTCCTCTATTTGGACTCTAGTATTCAGGATCTCTATTTGTCCTTTAAGGTCTTTAACTTGCACGAGGATCCCTTCTAGTTTTTGCTGATAAAGCTCTTCATGTTTTTTGATGATGAAATCATTGAGATCCTTCGTCTTAATTGTGTAGCTGATTTGCCTCCTGGGGCTTCGATCCGCTTTCATTTTTCCTTCTTCAATCCAGCGCTCAATGTCGGCCCCATTCGCCTTTATTCCAGCTTTATGTAATTGTGCCACAGCATCAGTAATGTTCATGCTTCATGCTCACTCTCTATAAAATCTATTTAGCATTCAAAAACATCATATCACTGAACACTTTCAGAAAAATAACAAGCAGATAACATAGTATTAAAGTTTATTTACACTGGTAACGCCATCATTTCGAAGAACTGGAATTATTAGAAAATTAGGTGGAATCTTGGTATAATGTAAAAAAATGGATGAGGAAGGATGGGGATAATATTGAAGAAAATGTTTAAATTTGCAGTATGGGTCGCTGCTTTACCGTTTATTCTGCTGTGGACAATCTTTTTTGATTCGAGCGGAAACTCTGCCATGTTTGTGAATGATGTATTAAATGATAAAAAATAGGTTGAAGAAATCCTATGTTTAAGTTTGATTGTTAGCTGAACCAATCGGACCGTATGGGCAGCTGGACTCCCGTACATCCTCAGTTGAACCTTTGAGTGAGGGAGTCTTATGCCCGTTAGACTGCTGTAAAGTGAAACTTCAACAAACAATTACTTTATAGGGCGCTCGAGAGTCAGGATTTCATCCTCCATTGAAGCATATTGCTGCTCCACTACATGCTTAACATCTGAAATTGCTGCATTGTAAAAATGCGGGGCCAATGACTCTTTAACAAAATCCAGCACCCTTTCTGCACCGAACTCAGATATTTCCTCATCTCTTTCTTCAGAGAAAAAAATCTGGATATCCTCGATCATCTTTTGCTGCTGCTCTTTTGTTATTTTTAAAAACATGCCATGCCTTCCTTTCGGTTTTGGATACATGTTACTATACACGGAAATTTTATCAAAAGGGAGGCTGTTATTTTTAAAAGAAATATGTACAGCAGGAAAATGGAGAGCTCCTGCCAACTACTTATGTGATGATTCATCGCCATAGACATCAAAGAGAAGGCTGTAATAATCTTTTACATAAATGTCTTTGTTTGCAGCTTTCTTTTTCGGATAGAGAGAAATAGGGATAGATGACAAGGCAAGAATCGAGCTGCATAATAGAACCAGATATAATATTCCAGATAGAATGAACATTTAGGATACCTCCTTGAGTTGTTAAAAAAAGCTTAAATTATGAAACGCATTTCATAGCAAGAAAAAATGAAAAAAAATTAGGTGGTTTTATGGCAAATATAAAAGACATCGCTAAAAAGGCAGGAGTTTCAGTTACGACCGTATCCAGAGTGCTGAATAATCATCCTTATGTAAGTGAGGATAAAAGGGAAGCTGTCTTGCGGGTGATGGAGGAATTCAATTATCAGCGAAATATTAATGCAGTCCATTTAAGTAAAGGGGAAACACTTCTTATAGGGGTCGTAGTTCCTTTTACCAATCATCCTTATTTCGGCCAGCTGGTAGAAGGGATTGCAAATGAGGCCATGAAAAACAACTATAAATTAGTTCTTTTTCAAACAAATTACGAGGAAGACAGGGAGATTGAAGCTCTAAAAATGCTTCAGCATAAACAAATCGACTCTTTAATCATCTGTTCCAGAATCTGCGAATGGGATGTCATCAATCAGTTTACCGAGTATGGCCCCATTGTTCTCTGTGAAGATGCGAGGAATCGTAATGTATCATCTACTTTTATCGACCATTACATGAGTTTCTCTAATGCTTTAGAGTATCTGCATAACAAAGGGCATCAGAAAATCGGGTATTGCATTGGAAGAAAGACTGGTGCCAACAGCAGGCAGCGCGGAAAGGCTTATGCTGATTTTTTAAAACGAATTGACGAACCATATAAGGAAGAATTTATCTTCTATGAATGTCTGCATTTTGAGCATGGCGAAGAAGTGGTCCAGCGATTATCGAACATGGATAATCCCCCATCTGCTCTGCTGGTAACAAATGATTTTGCTGCTGCCGGAATAGTAACTTCCTGCAGGGAAAACGGCATCCATATTCCGGATGATCTGGCAATCATGGGATTTGATAACCAGCCAATAGCCAAAATCATGCACATTACAACACTTGAAATTCCGCTGGTTCAAATGGGAAGGCAGCTGCTTCTTCAAGCGATTGATGGTAAAAAGCACACACATCAGGAGATATCGGTGAAGCTGATCGAACGGCAAACCGTATAGCATTAAGTTGTTTGAAGCGGCTGCCCTCAGCCGTTTTTTTATTTATTTGTTTTTGCAATTTAAAGATATCAGAGGGTGTCCATTCTGACAGCTGAAAGAGAAGTCTTATGAAATGAGTCTGAACAATGCTTATCTTCGGACAGGAGAAGATGTAATCCGAGGGAACGAGTCCGAACATAGCACATCTTCAGACAGAAGGAGATGAAATCCATGGAATGAGTCCGAACAAGGCTCATCTTCGGACAGGAGAAGAAAAAACCCGTGGGAATGAGTCCGAACAAGGCTCATCTTCAGACAGAAGGAGAAGAAATCCGAGGGAGTGAGTCCGAACATAGCACATCTTCAGACAGATGAAGAAGAAATCCCTGGGAGTGAGTCCGAAGAAGGCTCAATTTCGGACAGGGGAAGAAGAAATCCGTGGGAGAGAGAAATCCATAGAACGGGTCGAACCACAAAACAACCATCAGAATAATTGTCAATTTCCAAGCCAATACTAACAAAAAAGTATGGGACTGATGTTACATGGGATTTGTACTTATAGTTTTTCTAGCCTGGCTGATGCTAATGCTGTTTACATCGATGAATAAAAATCTGACATTTATTGAAAATACCTTCGTCTATTTGGTGGCGTTAGTCATCAATATTAATTTTACATGGATTGTGTATGAAGAGTTGAATATGGCGAAGATTTCCCAGCAGATCTTAGATAATTCCGCGTTCTTAATACATAGAAGTATAACCCTTCCGCTCACAGTTGCTATCACACTGAATTTATTCAGGACAGCGCCTTCCTTTGGTTCAAAAATTTTTAAAACCATCCTGTCAGTGTTGTTCCTTGTTTTGGCAGTGGTGATTGCCCTTTATTTTGACATTGTGGATTATAGAAAGTGGAATATCGGTTATGAAATAATATATTTATTCCTCCTGCATTTAGTGGTTCAATCCCTGCTGAAGTATTTTGGACAGCTTAAAACTAAAGGGGTGAACGAAGCATGAAATTATGGGAGGATTTCGGCGGCAATGAGCTCTTTCTCTTATTAACTGCTGCTGCTGCCTATCTTGTATATTTTTTACTTATAAGAAGGCCGGATAAGCTGGCCAAACAAATCAGAATCCTGAGCCTGCTTTGGGGAATGTCCATTGGCATTCTATATGATTTCACAATAGGCGGAGGCAGGACTGATTTTTATAAGATAAACGATTTAAATAATTATGAAGTGACAGATGTTCTTTATTATTTATTATTCGCCCCATTCGGCTACTTCTTTTTTTATTTTTATGAAAAAATGAAGATCGGCAAAAAAACATTCATTATATATGTTTTGGTATGGGCGTTATCAGGTGTTTTCTTTCAATGGGTGTTAACTGCTGCAGGTATCATTACCCTGCAGAAAGAGTATCGGATCGCGCACTCTTTTCCTATCTTTCTGCTGACTCAAACATTGACAGGAGTTTATATCCAGGTGCTCAAATCCAAAGAACAGCTTTCAGCAGGAGAATAGACAAATGAAGGCGGCCACATCAGGGATGGCCGCATTTTCTGTTTTTCATGAAACCTTTTCCGGCTTCTGCTCGTATTTAATATTATCAGTAGCAGAATGGGAGAAAAAAAATGTCCTAAGTGCGGATCTAGTGAATTGGGGAAAGGGAACCATTCGGGTTATGGAGTTATGTTCCCTGTCAACAAGATGAGCATCGGTTCTGATATTGAATATCTTATTTGCACCAGCTGCGGTATTATCATTGAAGGGTACGTGAAGAAGCCGAGAAAATTTATAAGTTCAAAATTTTAAAAAGTCTTTTTAAATTATGAAAAATGCTTACCAGGAAAATTAAAATTCTAAGGTGTATAATAACTATTCTAGAGATTCAATCTCAATTAATCTGAAAAGCTATAGGAGCACCAAGATAAGATCATGAAAAAATATAAATTAAAGAACCATTTTAAAGGATTAAAGAAGGGAACGCACTTTTACCTGATTGCTGAATCTGAATTTATTGGCATTAAAGAGTATGTTTTGCGGACAAAAGACTTAGCGGTCAGGATTTCCATTAATGAAAGCGAGCTGAACAGGCATTTTACTTTAATGCACAGTTATGCATCCAAAGAGGATTAATTCCTCCACTTTATTGTGCTGTAACATAATAAAAAAGCCCCGTATAGGCGGCCTTAAATTAGTACTCTCGATGTTTGACCCCAGCGCATGACAATGGCTCCCCAGCCGAGACCTGCACCATATCCAGCCAGTACAACTACATCCCCGTCTTTTATATTGCCTTCCTTCACTTCTTCATGAAGCCCAATAGCTATCGTAGGTGCAGAAGAGTTTCCGTAATATTGTATGGTTTTGGTATGAACTTTTTCCATAGGAAAGCCGAGGCGTGCTGTACCTGCTTCAATGATACGCAAGTTGGATTGGTGAGGGATGATGAAATCCACTTCTTGCAGGCTCAGGCCAGAGAGTTCCAAAACTTTATGAACCGCTTTGGGAAATCTGTCTACTGCAAATTCAAAAACGGCTCTTCCGTCCATCTTGATGTGCTTGTTTTCATCAAGATGAAGATATTTTCCCCCGCTTCCATCCATTTGCATATGGATGCCGAGAATACCATTGCTTTTATCCACCTGCCCTAAGACAACAGCAGCAGCTCCATCTGAAAACAGCAGCGCCGTCTTTTTATCCATCGGATTCAAGAGGGAGGAGCATTTGTCGACAGCAATGACTAATACGTTTTTATACAATCCTGTCTGAACAAATTGGGCCCCGGTTGCCAGGGCAGTGATAAAGCTGGAACAGCCTGAATGAAGGTCCAGCCCTGCACAATGTGCAGCACCGATTCTATCCTGAACCAGCGCAGCCGTAATGTGGGTGTCATGTGTGTTTGTTCCAATAATGACCATGTCAATATCCTTCGGGTTGACCCCTGCGTCTTCTATCGCACGTTTTCCAGCAATTTCGCACATATCTGTAAGTGATGAGTCTGGAGATTCGTAGCGTCTTTCCAGTATGCCCGTTTTTCTGCATATTTCTTCTTGTGTAATACCGAAACGTCTGGCAATCATCTCATTTGTTATAATATTTTCTGGAATGTTTACACCGATTCCTAAAACACCTGCACTGAACAAAGCAATGACCTCCTCGGATGAGTTAATTTTTACCATTACATTTTATCACATAATTGGACAAATTTTGCAATATTGAGAGTTTTATAATTTTATAAAAAAATGCTCAGAGCATTTCGCCCTGAGCAATCTTCATTTCATAAGTTCTTTTACCAGATGTCACCGCGCTCTTTTTTTAGAGCCTTCATTTTTTCAACCCATTCGTCGACTCTCAGCTTGATCTCATCACTTTCCGCCTCAGCTGTATTTCGGTTTTTTTCATAGAGTTCTAAATAGAGGTCCTTCATTTGCTCGCTTCGTTCATAGCCCCAATCACGTAGCTCTGATCGCTGCTCATCAGTGATCCAGCCATTGTCTCCCATGACTGTAACAGCATCAAGGATTCGATGTGCTTCACGCCTGCCGATCGTAAATAATTGGCGGGGATAAATTTCTCCGAGTTCATACTCATCCATCATTTCCCATGGGCTTGGCGACAGTGTAAATGCCCAAGCCAGGTCGCCGGCAGAAGGAAGCCACTCGTATTGGATCGTGTTTTTCAATTCATCCGGGTTATCCGCTTTTAAATATTCCCCATTGCCGGCTTCGGCTACTGCTTTTAATTGGTTCTCGGCTTTTCCATCTACACCAAACCCTATGATATTCACACTATTGCTGCTGTTGTTTTTTACAAGGTTTTTACTGGCCGAGACGGGGTCGCCATCACATGTTTCGGCACCGTCACTGACAATGTAGATCGTTGTGGATCCATCATAACCGCTGCTCATTTCTGCAGCCTTTTGAATGGCACCGGCAAGAGGTGTCCAGCCTTTGCTTTCAAATGAATCCACCGCTTCGTGGAACTCTTTCTTGGAATATTTCCCCATCGGGTAGACTTCCTCTACTCCTGAGCAGGAAATTTCTTTATCAGCGTCCGCTTCAGAGCCTTTATGGCCATATACAACTAGGGAAACTTCGCTGCTTTGGCCAATTGTCTGGGCGAAACTCTTTACGGCACTTTTAGCAATATCCATTTTCATTTTGCCGCCTGCCTGCAGCAGCATGCTTGAACTGGCATCAAGAAGAATAATAGCCTGTTCTGATGCCTTTTTTTCTTCCCCAGGTTCTGATTTAGTGGGATCCGGCAGGTAAGGCTCTTCAAAATCTGGTTTGTAGGAATTGGACTTTTCAATGATGTTTTTATAATTCGGACTCGCCAACAGGGAAAGAAGCCCTTTTTTAATCGAGTCTGTATCTTTGGCTTCTTTCGTCAGCTCCTCAAGTTTGGGGGTCATCTTGCTTATAAGCTCAGGATCAGTTTCAGGCACATTGAATTCAATGGCCTCAATGTCCTTCTCGTATGTGAGCCCTTCCATTAGTGTTCCAGGGGTCAATTTCAGCAGGCTTTCTTCTGAAACCTCCAAATTAATATTCTCAGATTCTGCTAAAATGCTTTCCTGCTTTTTTTCTTTCTTGTCTTCTTGTTTTTGTTCTTCTTTACCTGATGAATCAGCTTCCGCTTCCGCTTTCTCTTTGTCATTGCTGCATGCTGAAAGAATCAATGCGGCAAACAGCAGCCATAACGCATAACGTTTCACATAAATTCTCCTCTTTATTTAAGTTTTACTAATAATAGAGTTTAACATGGATAAAGCTGGGTTTGAAGTAATTTCCATATGATAGGATTTTTTTACAGCATTTTGGTATAGTTGAAGGAAGATATAATGCAAAGGAGGCAATCCGTTGGAAACAGTATTTCCGATCCTTGAAACAGAAAGATTAATTTTAAGAGAAGCAACTGAAGAAGATGCAAAAGATATGTTTGTATACCTGTCAGATCAACTGGTTGTAAAGCATATGGGAATCTCGGCCTGTGAATCTGTCGAAGAGGTGCTGGATGAAATAAAGTGGTATAAATCCATTTACAAAAATCGCACTGGAATGCGCTGGGGCATAACCCTAAAGGATTCCGGGAAGGTCATAGGGAGCTGCGGTTTCCTAAACAGGAATCCCAGACATTTCCGAAGTGAAGTCGGTTATGAATTAAGCAGAGAGCATTGGGGAAAAGGGATTGCCAATGAAGCTCTTGAGAGAGTTTTAAAATTCGGATTTGAACACCTTGAGCTTGAAAGGATTGAAGCCCTGATAGAACCTAAAAATCTCTCATCCCAGAAGCTGGTTGAAAGGCAGGGATTCACGAGAGAAGGTTTGCTGAGGCACTATGAATATACAAATGGAAAATTTGATGATTTGTATATGTACTCTATTTTAAAAGGGGATTTGTAGAAGGGCTGGAGTTAGGAATACATATTGAGTTTGAGTGAAAAAACCAATCTGCTGGGAGGATTATTTTTATGAACTACAATGGCCGTACCTTTGTTTCTGTTCAAAATACTGAGAATGGTGAAGTATCATCAAAAACCTTTTTTCAGTATAAACAGGAGGGAAACATTATATCTGCTGTTTATGGCGGGGGAGAGATTATTCAGGGGACACTTATTGGAATTGTAAATGAAGATGGCAGTTTAGAATTTAGATATAACCATGTGAATAACAAATATGAAATACGCGGAGGAAAATGTCATTCAAAACCTGAAAAGCTGCAAGACGGCCGCATCAGGCTATATGAAAAATGGCAATGGCAGGATGATGAAGGGACGGAAGGTCATTCGATTATCGAGGAAGTAAAAAATTAAAGTTTAATAGGCGGCATGGGAGCCGGAGGGAATTATCCCTCCGCATGCAGCTTCAGGTTCTGTCTGCTTCTTTTTGTTTTTTCTTTCGTTAAAGTGAAGAAGAAAACAAAGCCGATGAATGATGTAATAAACAATATGGCACCCATTGGTACCGCAGTGGTTTCATCAATGCTCACCAAAGGGGAAACAGCAGAACCCAGCACTAAAGGAAGCATTCCAATAACGGCGCTGGCACTGCCGGCACGATGCCCCTGATTTTTCATGGCCAATGTAAACGAGCTGGTAATGATCATTCCCATTGAAGTCATATAGATAAAGATCGGAATGACAAGCATGAATAGCGGACCTTTAATGATGGTCATGATTAAAAGTAACGAAGTGGCACTGACGGCAAGGCAGACGGCTGTCCGGAGCAGGCTTCTTTCCGGAATGACACCTGCCAGGCGGCCAATTAGAAAACTCCCCGTAATGATGGCCAATCCATTAATGCCAAACAGGATGCTGAACACCTGAGGCGATACACCATAAATCCCCTGATAGACAAAAGGTGTCCCCGAAACATAAGCAAAGCTTCCACCATGTATAAATCCTACGATAAGGGCATACCCGATGAAGGAACGGTCCCTGAAAAGGCCCCCCATGCTTTTAACGGAATTTCCAATGGAGCTTGGGACCCTTTTTTCTGGAGGAAGGGTTTCTTTTAATCGGAAATAGATCACAATGGTAATAAATAATCCCAAAAAGCTTAGAAAATAAAATATGGTTTCCCAGCTTGCGAAAGGAATCAGAAGCAGGGCACCGCCTGTCATTGGTGCGATCATCGGAGCTGTTGCATTAATGACCATAAGCAAGGCAAAAAACTTCGTGAGCTCTTTACCGCTGAACACATCACGGACAACTGCCCGGGATAGGACAATTCCAGCAGAGGCGGTTAATCCCTGCAGAAATCGGGCTGCAATAAAGGCTCCGATATTTGGTGAAATGGCGCATAAAAGGGAAGATACGGCAAAGAGAGAGATCCCGATAAGAAGAGGCTTTCTTCTTCCATGGGAATCACTGAGCGGTCCGACAATAACCTGTCCAGCCGCAAGTCCAATCAAGCAGGCTGTTAAACTCATCTGAACAAGTGAAGCCCGGGCACTGAAATCATCAGCGATTTCTGGGAAGCCTGGCAAATACATATCAATATTAAATGGCCCCAATATTCCAAGCATGCTGAGGAGAAATGCCAGCGCAAGCCTCTCTTTTCCAGTAGGGTTGTGAATCATGTTAAACACCTTTCTTTCTATGAAGCTGTTAATCTTTTACATAAATATGGCTAGTATACGCCAGGTGCAGGGGGATGTCCAGCGGAGAATGCTGTAAATAAAAAAATCCATGGCGGAATAGCCACAGATTTAATCATTAACAATTGCAAATCATCAATACATTTCCATCCAAGTCCTGAAAGTTGAAATAGGCAAAATCTCCAATACGCTCAATTTCCTTTACAATGGTGATTCCCTGATCTTTAACAAACGTGTATGCCTCATCAATATCTTGGACGAAGAAATTAAATAAAACGTGACCGGAAGGATTTAAGGTAAAGGCTGGATCAAAGGTGTGGTCATCCAGTGTAAGACCGGTTTCAGAGGTGACAGGAATGTTGTATACCGGGGATTCTACTGAACCCTTATGAAAAGGCAATCCAAGCAGTGTGCTATACCATTCAGCCGACTTTTCCAGGTCGCTGACATGAATAAAAACATTGTTCACTTTGCCTGCAATCGGGGAAGCAATTGATTTCATATACTCACCGCTTTCATTGTGATTATTTTACCAATTCTCCATACGCAGGAAATCTCCTTTAATTTAAGGGTTCAGCCTGTGTATTTCCCTGGCGACAGCTTCCAAAATGTACACAACTGGAACTTGAGTCGTAATATTGGACTGCTCAAACGTTTCCTCTGTCACATAATAGGCGATATTCAAATCTGAAACTTTCGCAATTGTTGAAAGCCGGCTGTTTGTGATGCTGATGATTTTACTGCCTTCCTGCTTCAGCTGGTTAAGATGGGTGACTGTAAAAGGAGTCTCCCCTGAGACAGATAGGGCAATCGTGGCACTGCTGCTGCGGATGCTGGAATGGATCGGAAAATGCAGTGAAAACTTGCCAAGACTCGAGAAATATCTGGCTCCGTATTCAGCCAGTATGCCTGAGCTTCCGATCCCTATAAATATAA
>Ga0180215_1003217_pt1 | contig 15557 bp, 20 predicted proteins | sample eDN3rd37CBELigBY_FD_128871 | JGI IMG/M metagenome (GOLD analysis project Ga0180215, IMG submission 128871) | Enriched backyard soil microbial communities from Emeryville, California, USA - eDNA 3rd pass 37_C BE-Lig BY (version 2) (version 2) | ecosystem: Environmental > Terrestrial > Soil >...
AATATTGATAAACCGCATAATATCAATACATTTTTAGATTAGGGGGCAACACATGATTCAAGTTAGCAATGTAGGTCTTCGTTATGGTGATCGTAAACTATTTGAAGACGTGAATATTAAATTCATCTAAAATGAGATATGAAGGTTTTATGTGGTTTATCCTTGATATAAAAAGGATTATAGAGAGGTAGGTAGTTAAATATTAAAGAATTTAATTCTCTAAGTACCTTAATTTACATATTATAGAAGTTTATGAATAATTTCAACTGTCAGTTTTATTGTTATTTAATCCTATAAGCCAATATTTGTTTATAAAATTAAATAGCAATAAAAAAAGAAGGCATTATGCCCTCAACTAGTTATCCTACTATCTTATCCTGTCTATGAAGAATTACCGTAAATTTTCCATACCATTCGTTTATCTCTTTAGTGATTTTTTCATATTTAGGTGTATTTGGTTTTAACTCTGAAATTTCAGATTTATAAAAAGGAATTGTTATTATTGGATTAGCGATACTATCAACAATAATTTCTAATGCTAATTGTTTAATAGATTCTGTCGATTTAGTTGAACCGCTTAGTCCACCAATAATTGCACCAACTCCACCAAACAATGCTCCTCCAACTAACGCTCCACCTACTTGTGATCCTCTTGATGTAGAAGTAATAATTGTTGAGTTTGAATTTATTTTCACTTCAATTATATCTTCGAATTTCACTTTTACTAACTTAGGTATTACTGTTGATATAGATTTATTTGTATCTGGAACATGTAGGATAATTACGTTAGATTCTTTCTCATTAATAGAAATTGCAGTCTTACCTAATAAGATATTCCCATCAGTCCAATAAACATCATTTGTAACCCCTTCATCAGAAAGCATTTGATTAACTTTAACGTCTAACTTCGCTAATTCATCCTTACCATTTTCAATTAGGTTACTAAGGAAGATACAACCCAATACTATCAATGATACAATTGCTATAATTACACCAATTACCATACATACACCCCTATGTATAATTTAGTTTTTAAATTAAAACACCCTCACCTAGGAGAGTGTCTCAACAATTATTTTTTTGTAATACTAAAGAAGTTTTGTTTTTCTTCATTATTAATTTTTTCGTGTTCCAAAACAGCGTCTAATAAACCTAAGATATAATCCATTGTATCTTCTAACAAAAGTTCTTCTGATAGATAAGTATCAATAATCATATTTGATTTTTCTATGAATTGTTTCGTACTTTCTTTTGTTGCATACCATTTTTGCAAGTGTAAAGTACATTCATTAACCCATTTACTAAAATCAGTAAAATTTGTCTTATTAACATTTCCTTTAAATACTAATCCTCTTTGAATAAAATTTTCAATCATCATATAGTAAGCACCTCCCTTCTACCTAATACTTTCGACATGGTGGGAGATATTTCCTTTTATGATTTCATTTATTTTTATATTAGATTACCCTTTCGGGTAAAACTATGTGCGTGTGAAAATAGGTATGGTAGGCGAATCAAAAAATAAAAAGGGGTATCGGCTATTACACCAATCCCCTAGAGTTATCTTAATATAATTATCACTATTCATTCTTTTATAAATTATATTGCATTGTATAGTTTCAATAGTTGATTTCCAACTTCCTATATTCAACATTATGTAAACTAGACCAATATATGTAAATAAATTACTATATTGTAATTCGAAATTTCATTATTCTAATATAGAACCAACATCTATATTTACTTACATTAATCTTACCAAATTATGTAGTTGACTGTAAACGATATTCTAATAAACCTTTCTTTGTATAAACAATTTCTCTTACCTTCCACGATATACCTTCATATACTATCACGCTATTCACTGAATAACTGGCTCTATTTTGCGTATTATCACGTAATGTAAGGACTAATTCAGAATTTGCTACTATTAATACTGAACCATCATCTACTGTTAATTGTTTATGACGAACAATCCCATAATTATTTCCTACAATTTTCTCGACATTTCCATAAATCGGTCTACCAAAATCGTCAAACCCTGTAATTTCTCGTACTGTTTCAATGATAGGGATTTGGCTATTACAATAATCTGCTGTAGATTTATATTTGCTACCTCTCATCATGACAACATCACCTGTAACCATATAGAAGGATTGACCATCAATAGTGAAGTAGTCACCTCGGTTGAATGTATCAAGTGAATGAAGATGATAGGAACTATTAGGACTTAATGTAGCATTAGTTATAAAGCCATTGATAGTATATGATTCATCACTATTAGGATTCATTGTAATAGGATTAGAAATCGAATAAAATGTTTCTTTTAACACATTATCATTAAATGGATTCATCTAATCACCTCACACATACAGCATGAAATAGGTACTGTTATTATCATCATTAGGCATAGTACGTATCTTACCTTCTAATTGATCAATACGTTTCATTAATGATTCATGGAAATCAGATACAGTCATATCATCAATCTTAATTGTTTTCATTAATGTAGGATTGTTTGCAATTGATTCTAATACACTTAATGCAGTAGTATAGATACTTTTCTTATTGCTATTAGACGCTGCTACATACTCCTTAAATGGCTCTAAACCACTTTCAGAAAGGTATATAACTAATTCATCTTGCTGTAACTCTACACCCTTTATTTCCATTTGTAGACGTTGTAAGTTGTTCATACGTTCTATACCCCTCCTTGCTTAATTACCCATAAAACACATGCTATGACTATGCCTATAATTGACGTTGTAATCGTCTTACGTAACCATTTAGTATCATCTTTAATACTTGAAATATCTTGTTCAACCTTTTCAATATTAGATTCTGCTACTGCTAATCGAATTTTAATGTCATCTACCTCATTTTCAAGTTTATTGACACGATTCTCCATGATTTCACCTTCTTTTTTATTTTTTTATGGGCAGTAGGGACAATTTATATAACAGTGCGAAATTTTTGATATATACACTATTATCCTCATCCCTACTGTTCCCTATGTTTCTATCAAATTATTTCCCATTCTATTTCTCATCAATCAATTATGAACAACTATTCATTTACTGCTACATCATTCACAACTTTATCAATATCTTTTAATCTTTCTAACTCCCTACTTACATCACTGATATAAGGGCTATTCTCTAATATTGTTTCAGTAGAAATTGCACCCATATCATATTGAGTTTTCATATTATCCAATACTTCCTTGTGATTAGATGGGATATTATAGGCAAATTTAAAATCTAATGTTGCTAAATCATCTTCATTAACCCTTACACTTTTAAACGCTAATAATCTTGCTACTCGTTCCCATCTATCAATAAAACCATTAATTAAATAGTTCTCATAAACTCCAGCACTCGTATCTGCTAATGAAAATAATAACTTAATACTAACTTCTGATAAGTTGCTAATATCCGTCTTATTCATTGATACTGCTGGTGTGGAAGAAACGTCTAATAGAGTTTGTTGAAGTGTTTTATAGACTAATTCAAATGAATCTGAATCTAATTCTCCACTTTCAAAAGTAAATGTAGCCCCATCATCTAAATTGATTCCAGCACCTACAATATCTTGTGGCAATGAATCTTTTAATTGTTGTCCTGAAACAACTGGAATAGGATTCATAAACTTATACATAGAATCTACATATTTTGAGAGTGTATCTTCCATATTATCTAAAATGTTTATGTAATCTTTTAATTCACTACGACCTCTAGTATTACTAAATTCATCTTCTGACATATAGAGAATAGGTAATCCGCTAATGTTTGGATATGATCCAACATTGTGTAATTCTCCGCCCTCATTATTCCATTCTTGAACACTCTCATCTGTATACACTACATAATAGGTAATACCATCAAATGTATAATGTTCAATAAATGCCATCATATCCCCATATTGATTGAATACAGGTGTACCCTCATCTGCATTAATAATCTTGCTATCAATACGACCTTTAGAATTGATAAACAGATATTCTGCAACTTGTCCAAACTTCAATATACGATTTAATATTTTCTCGTTTTTATCATCAAAGCGACCTAATTTATTTACCTTCAGAAACTCATTGATCATTGTTTCATTTCCGATAAACTGAACAGGATTCTTTAATAAGTATTGAGTTTTGAAGTTTAAAATAGTTTTAGCCATTTGAATAACAATCTTTCTCGGCTCTATAACTTGACCATTATATTTAAAGTTTGGTCTATTCAAAATGTTGTGTTGTCCATCTAAATAATTCTTAATTTCATATGTATCTGTAATACGTTCTTGATTCTCATATGTATTTAATTCTTGAATAAACCACGTAGGACTATTCTTATGTTTAACTGCTATATATTTCTCTAAATCCATCTACTCCACTCCTTCAACTTCTCGAATTGCTTTAAGTGTGTTTTCAAAAATCAACATTTGGTTATTTAATTTTTCTAACTTTACATATTCATCATTGATTTGTTTTTCAATATACTCTGGCTCAACAATAATGACATGCACAATTTGTTTACTAATAATTCCATTAGAAATGGCTAATTCATGTTTTAAATCATCTATTCTTTTTTCAACTAATTTGATTTTGTTCTGTAAAACCCCAATATTTTGTAAAGTTCTACTTTCTTGATTTGAAATTTTTCTAGGTTTCGGTTGCACATACATATTTCTAGCAATTCTATTGTGAAAATCAATATAATTCTTCATGATTAAATCTCCTTTTGATTAAATTTAGACGTACCATTTCCCCTGTTTCATGCCTTGAACTGCTAAACCAACAGCAATAACACTGTCATCATGGTGTAAGTCACTATTACCTCGTTTATTTCCTAATCTTCCATTAGTCTCTACGAACATCTGCATTTGCTGTAATGTAATCTTACATTCAATATTGATAAGACCTATTTCAAATTGTTCCTTATAATCACTAATCATGATCGCTTTTGTTTTCTCACTAGTAATGAATCCAATTTGTAATTTCTTCTTTCCACGCTCATCAAAGGTTTTCATCTTGTACATATTGAGATAGCCTTTTTCCTTTCTCAAACGTTCGATTAATGGCAATCCATAACTATTTTTTTCGACTGTCAAGAAAGCGTAATTATAAAAAATACCCAAGTCATAGACGACTTGAGCAAATTCATATAGAGGTATTTTATTGTTATAGAATGACATTACTTGTTGACCTTCATCATCAAACGCTGCAATAGTTGAAAAGTCTTTTCCGCTACCACTGGCTGTATCAATACCGAAATAGTATTTCTTTGTACGCTTAGGGAACTCAAATATGTCTAATCCTTTACCTATATACTTTAGAACACTCTCAGGAATAATCTCAGATACTTCATTCTTTGATAATGGTGTTTTTATGTATGATAATCGTTGCAATACCTTTGTTTGGTCAAATACAGATTGACCGGTACTAATAAAACTCTCTATAGGATTGGAAGGATATTCTTGCATGAATTGTTGAGGGGACTCCATATCAAGCATTTTCCAGCGTCTCCACATAATTTGTTTTAAATTAGCACCTAAATCATAAAGAACCTTCTCATCATCTTCTAAATCATCAACTGTAAGACGTTTCCCTTTGTTTGTTACCTTATACCAGGTTTCCGCTTCATTATAATCATGGGCAAATTGTTTCTTATACAACTTATGGAAGAATGGCACAAAGTAATGAACATACTTAGATTCACCTTTCATTGACATCATGAACATACGATAGAAATGATTAGAGGTTCCGTTCGAAGTTGTTTCAATTGTTAATTGACTTTCAGAACCTTTTGCAAGTGACTGTTCAACTGATAGTAATTGTGTTTCTTGATTTGAGTAGAAAGCGAACTCTGACAAGTGAACATATGTATAGGTGCTACCTCGACCAATATCTTTATTACCTGCTGTTACAGATTGAATACGAGAACCATTAGCAAAATATAATTCGTTACGGTTATCACGTTTAACTTTAGGAAATACATTCGGAAATTTTTCTCTAGGAATAGCGTCATTCATTTGTTTCAACTTCTCAAAGAGTGCTTTCGCTGAATCTCCCTTATATGAAACAATCAATATATTTTCATTCGGTTTAGTTAATGCTCTAAACAATGCACGACCTAAAACAAATGTAGATATACCACTTTGACGTGCTTTCCCTATAATCACAAAACGATTACTTTTCATTAATTCTTCAATCTCTAATTGAGCGTCATTCAAGTCAAATTTAATAACTTGATTCTCATTGTCCGTAATAAAAATAAAGTTCTTAGCGAAAGTCGGAAATTCACTAAGAACCTTTTGTAATTTATTTTGATCTGCCATAACCTACAACTCCAATTCATCATATACATTGGATTCATGTTGTTTAGTCGGCTTTACTTCCTTATTAAAGGCTCTAACCTGTTTCTGTAAGTCTAATAATAATTTAATCGACTTCTCATCCCCTGTGATTGCCTTTTCCTGCACAACTTGATAAACCTTTTCTAAATCTTTAGCAATTTGAGATTCAATATATAAATTAACCAAAGTTAAATACTCTGGTGAACGTTCCCACTTACGCATACTAGCAAAACTTTTTAAGTCTAATATTCTTAATAATTCTTCCTCTGATTTATCCGTAGAGTACATATTTAATTTAAACTTCCACAAGAAATATTCTTTCTTCTTCCAAGGCAACTTATTTAATTGTGAATAAATGTCCATATCAACCTTCTCCTTTTCTGATTAAATAAAAAAGGGAACGGAAATATATCCGAACCCTAAATTTTATACTATTAATAATTGAAAATGTAGAAGGTGACGATTTGACCACATTTATAATATAAAATTAAATTTTATGTAAATTAATTATAAATTTTAATATTCACTATTTTCATTATCCATTACTATATAATTTTAAATTAATAGTTTAATCTTATAATATAAAAATATAATAATATTTAATTTACATGTGTGGTCAAATTGTAACCTTCTGGTTTTTACTAAAATTAGAATGGTAATTTGTCTATATCAAATTCAAGAATATGAGAATGGTTTTCCTCTTTCTTATCCTTCATTGACTTGATATGTTCACCTTTAGTTACCATTTTCAATTTTTCAAACTCAATCTTTTCAATAGTAAATTGATCAAATGGATTAACTTTATGTGTACTGGCTAATCTATTGTCCTTATTAATACCTGTTGAAAAGTATTCCATATTATGTATAGTTTCAATCAAATTAAAACTTCTCATAGAATCCATGTACCGTTGGATAGTCTTTGCAGATAATCCTATTTCTTTGCCAATCGTTTGATAAGTTGCTCGATAATCACTGAAAATATTATTTTTGTACTGTAGGAATGAATAGAGATAGAATCCTGTCACTCCAATATCCTCATTAGACATACAATAACTAAATACTTCAAATGGAATATTCGTTACATTGTAGAAGTCAAAGAACGTTCCACCTTCATCATGTAAAATAATATCCTCAAATTCATCTTTATCCCCATGAAATCCTAATACTGGATATTTTGAAGATTGATTATTCTTAACATTTTGTTGACTTTTCCACTTGTTAGCGTAATCAATCCCTAAATCTGATAGAAAAGTGAATTCAATTAAATCATCTGCAAACTTGTCAAATTGGTGTATCACTGGAAAATCATAAATTGGCTTTAGAATATTTTCACTATCTAATAATCCACTGTCCTTGATAATGTAATTTAATCGTTTATCATCTGCATGATAACCTAATAATTCTTTCATATAACTTGCTTTAGGAACATGAAAATCATATTTAGTGTATCGGAATATGTATGTCATATAGTAGATGTAAGCATAAGTGAATGGGATATGTGTTGATTTTAATTTACCCTCATCATTTAACTGTTTTAAGATAGTGAAATATTGATTTGATACCATTAATGTTGATTGGTTATCTCTGTATTGAATTTGTGAATGAATCTGATTAAATTTTTCTTGATTAAACATAATATCAATCTCCTATAATTTGATTAAAATGGTAAGTCTTATTCTATTTTAAGTACATGACTTAATAAACTCTACTATTTTCTTCTCGACCAATAGATTTCATATATTCATGAATTGTTAAAGTTAATTCTTGATTCTTCTTGAACATAGTGAATACTTTCCCATCTTTCATAGAACGTGCCTTAAGAAAATAGCGAATACCTTGTTCAGTTAAGAATTGTGTGAGGGATTGATCATAGCAATAGAAAAAGTCTTTATTTGTAATTTCGTCAAATGTTTTCATAATATTAATCTCCTTTGTTATTGAATATAAAATTTGAATACTTCACTTCTTTTGCATTTATGATTGCATAAGAAAAGACCTTTTCATCTCGTGAAAGGTCATGGACACTACTTATGTACTTTCTATTTGTATCAAAACTCATTATTTGTATAAATTTCTCATCTGGTATGTATAGTTTAAATCCTAGACAATCTTCTACAAATTGTCTGCTTTTGTATGTAATTAATCCATCTGTAAAATTAAGATGTTCTGTGTATTGGTATTTGAATTTATAGAAATCATTTTTAGTATGTCGCTCACAAAACTCTAATAATTCCTCAAACTCTAACATCTTCATGTACTTAGTAAATATAGGCTTAAATTTATCGTTATAGAATCCTAAGAATGATGAATCAATTGATAGCAGCAACATTTTACCTTCATCTGTTTTAGGTAAAGGAATGTCATAATAAGACCAAACTTGTAATGCTGTGCTAAATGCCATTTTTTGAGTGTAATTGTAAGATGTTTCTGCATGAATACCTAAAATTGTATTGATATTAGCACTGTTAGGATTGTAGTGTGAGTTTTTAGTTAAACCTGTTACATGATTATCCCAGCACAACTTTTCACCTGTCATGGCTAAATCTACACCTATTAATTTCTTTTTGTCATTCTTAATTAGACCAAGCCCATCAAATGAATAATAAGCATTTACTTCATATCCTTGTACTTGATTCAATAAAGTACATGATAATACGCTATCTAAATCATTTGTCATAATTAAATGTCTATCTTGTTTTTCTGTTACCCAACTCGGAAATTTTGTCTTTAATTCTGTTTTCATAAAATAAATGAACAAAGTCATCTATTTCACTTTTAATGGTAGAATGTTAAATCAGTTGTAAAAATCCTCTTATGTAAAAATCGTGTTGCATGATAATTCCTCCTTGTACTCCTACGCTGTACCAATAAGCGTATTTGTAAAAGGAGAAATAGATTTCTTCAATGCTCATTCGTACACCTGCCTTTTCCTCTTTGTATTTGATTAATAATCAATAATAAATTTTTTATATTTCTTTACTTTTTCATTGCACATAGTTGTTTTCTGATTCTCATAGAGAGAAATTAATGAAATAGAACAATTGCAATATTCCGCAACTTGACGTAATTTAATTCCTTTTGAACGTCTCATGATAAATAAATCCAAATTTGACATAGTAAAAATCCTCCTTGTACTCCTCAAACATAAATAAAAGGACTTCCCCAATAACGAGGAAATCCCTTAGATATGTATTATGTAATTTTTATTAAACTTGTGGTGCTACTGTTAATACCGCAACCGCTTTTGGTGAACCAACTTTAAGAGAGTATTCACCAACGATATGACCTTTTGTAGAATCGCCTGTTTTAGCAAGTGCTTCAAAATGTGCTTCACGTAATGCAACTGCATTTACATAAGCGTCATTGAATAATACAATTTTATCGGCTGGAATATCACGAGATAATACTACATTCACAACACCAAAGTTTGTATTGATCGTTTCAACTTGTAAACCAAAGTTAGTATTTTTGTGAGCGTATGAGTATTTATCTTTGTAAATGTTGTCGATTGCGTCTTTTACATCTGCATTAACAAATGCGTAATAAGTACCCGCTGTTAATTTTTGTTCCCATAAATTTTTCATACCTTGTTTAATAAGTGTTTCTACATCTGCATGAGTTTCTGCATTGTTAGTATCAGCAAATTCAATGATACCTGACATTTTACGAATGAAATCACCTGTTGAACCGTCTGCTTTTAGACCATTAATTAATACAGATTCTAATTTCATCTTCAATTCTAGTAAACGGTCAGAAACTTCTTCACTGAATTTTGTAGATTGCATTGCTTCTGCTGTACCACTGATTGATACTGCACGTTTGAAGATTTGTAGAATGTTAGAAATTTCACGTTTAGAAGATTGTTGGAATACTGTAGTGTCTCCACCTTCTACTGCGTCTGTTTCACCATCAGTTGCAAGTGATTTTTCTTTCCATGTATAAACTGTTGATAATGCTTTCTCTACACCTTTAGATAATAGTAAAGATGTAAATGGTGTGTCTTGTACTCCTAATAGTGCTAATTCCTGTGATAATGAGATACTTTCACTTGCTGTAAATCCGTTGTTTGAGTTAATCATAAATAAAATTCCACCTTTTTAATTTTTTTTGTTTTTATATAAATAAAAGGACTACCCATAAATGAGTAATCCTTATTTACCAAATAATTTTGAGAACTTGAATCCTAATGCTTTTTCAACGTCACCATTTTCAATCGCTTGTGTATATTGTTCTTGTTTAGCAACTTCTTTTGGTTGATATGAATGAGATACAAGAATTTGATTTTTAACTTCTTTTAGAAATGCTACTTTCTCTTCTACCGTTTCTAAGTCAAATAAACCTTGGAACTCATTTAACCCCTCTTTATTCAAAGAAGTAATTAGATTAGTGCGTTCCATTTGTTTATTCAATCCTGTCAATTCTTCTTGTAATTTCATATTTTCCTCAATCATTTTATCTAACTTTTCATTTTGTTGATCAGGTGTAAGTTGCTTATTTTCTTCAACCTTTTGGTCAAATTCTTCTCTACTAATCCCCATTGATTCCAACATGCTATCAGATGGAAATTGTTCCTTTACTTCTTGTACCTCTGTTACTTCTACTACTTGCTCTACCTTTTGATTTTCCATTTTTCATTCTCCTTTTAATTGATTTATTTTGTAAACTTAACTGTAACCAATTGTCTTGATAAAACAGTTTTATTATTATAAAAGCCACTAAACTCAAATATAAAATCTGAATCAGTGGCAGTATAATCGTAATAATATTGACTATTTAATTGTGAAATTCCATCTGTAATAGTTTGAATTAGAGTTTGCTTAGTGTCATAAATTTTAAGAGTTATATTATCAGGTGCAATTGTACGACCATCAAAATCTTTAAATTCTACAACAAGTCGAACCGTATCATTTGCAATCAACTTAAATCACCTCTAATCTAGTGTGATTTTCAATTTCATATGTATTAGTAGGATTTTGTAATGTGAATGTATTTGTATCATTTGAAATAGCATACACATTAGCGTAGATTGGTCTTTCAACATCTATAGGAATAATAACCTCTACAAGTGATTGTATAGGCTCTAAAACGCTTGTGAGTACCTTGACTACCTTTTTACTTGTATCAACATTAGAATCAATTACAATCAATTTAGAGTGGACTGTATAAGTCTTAATATTAGCATTCTCTTTCACTTCAATAGAGGATAGTAGTTGTTCTACTGTTGATGTGACGTTTGTTATTAAGCGTTTAGAGACGTTTGATTTTATCTGATGAGTAGATGATAAACTAATTTGTAATTTACGTTTAGACACGTCTACGGTTACGCTAGGGGTCTTAAAATGGCTATCGAGCGTTACAGTAAATAATTTTGGTTGTGTTGGAATTTCACTTGCAAATAATCTTAATTTAGGATAATCACTCATATACCAAATGTTTGTAAAATCCCAATTTAGATAAGTTGATTGAGTTTGCATTTCACTACTAGTTTTACCTACCACACCTGTTCTGGATGACTGTGATACCCCTGCTAGTTGACTATCATAAAAGTTATTTTCATAAACAACAGTTGTTTCAGAAGTTCCAAAGAAAGCACCAATATTTTTACTTCCACTAACTGTACTTTTCGAGTAGCAATTTTTAATTGTAGAACCAGTATAGTTAATTACTCCGCTAAATCCTCCAACTGAATCCCCACCACTCACAATACAATCTGAATAGCAATCATTTACATTACCGTAGTTTCTTCCTACAAGCCCACCACAATATAATTTTGATGAATTTGTTTGTTTAATTGTTCCAGTAACATAACAATTTGAGATTCTTTCACTTAATGAGTTTAATGCAACTAATCCGCCGACATGATGATTATTAGATTCAATATATACATCTTCTAAACCTAAATTTTCCACAACACCACCATTGGTTCGTGCTATGAACCCTGTATATTCTATTGTACTTACAACTCGTAAATTTTTAATTTTAAATCCTTTACCATTTAGATGACCACTAAAGAATGGATATACTCTACCAAGTGGTGTAAAGGGAAACCCTGACATGTCAATATCATTAACTAGTTCGTAGGTTTCGGTTAAATTATTGTTAATATCTTGTAGTTGCTGGGGTGTAGAAATATAAATAACCATTCAATCACCTACAATTGAGGAACTTGAATATTATGTTTAACCGTTAATTCATCTTCTGCTGATTCAAATGTAAATGGACTAAATGTTTCTGTTGCTATGGAACTTCCGTTGGTTGCAACATCAAATAATACAGATTGTGCTACTGTTTTGTTCAAGAATGCAGCGTCACCTGTTGCTACTACTTCATATGTAATAGTTTGTGTTGCTTTACTATTTGTAATTGTTAACCCATTTGAAGTTGTATAGCGTTTAATAGCATTACCTTGATCATCCTGTAATTCTAAATAAGTCACATTAGCAACAAGATAATCTTGAATCTTGTTATAGCCATAAGTTGTGATTGATGACATTTAATACACTTCCTTTGTATAGTTTGTATTTAAAAATTTTAATAAAAATTTAATTAAAGAAGGAGAGGATAGAGTAAATAATGGCTAAAAACTCTATCCACAAAATTAATGACAAAACTTCCGCTTAAAAATAATACACTTGTCAAAACGGAGGAATGACAAGTAATAGCAAAACTAAAAGCCATCTATCACAATGGATAAATGACTTTATGATTCTGCTATTCAATTTTTTGAGTAAAAAAATATAAAATACGTTCCTTCCATATATACAATTTGTCATTAGTATCTATGAACCCTTGTCAAACCTAGTGTTGATGGGTGTTTGAACTTCGAACATTTTTCATTTCTATTTATACACGTTCCTTCCCTATAGTACAATTTGTAATTAACTCTTGAAAGCGTTGGGAGAGTAAGTCTTAGAAGGTGTCTTTGCTTTCTCGTTTTTTATTGCTTCTCTTTCCTTATACATAAAAAGATTGAATACCTATAAAGACATTTATTATCAATACTTTTAAGGATTTCATAAAGGCTAACATGGATTCCCTTCCTATTCTTTCCATATACATAAAAAGACTTTTTGCTTTAAAAACATTGTTATATCAACTAAAACTTACATTTCGTTTTTTCTACTTTCTTCTTCCATATACGTATTTAGACCGCATGTACCTTAAAGTATTGATTATCAATTATTTAGAAGTTGTTTCTAAACTTGGACACCTCCCTATCCTTATACGTATTCAGATTAAGCACCTCTTAAAACATCCATTTTAAACGATTTGACACTGATTTCTAAACCGTCTTAATTTACTTTCCCTAATAGACGATTATCTATTTTGTGTGGAAATGGGCTTAAAAGCCTTTATTATCAGTACTTTAAAGGGTGTTAACTTGAAAATATGAATTGTTCTATTTGTCCATTTTCGCTAGAATTAAATGCCCCTTTATTGTGTCAAAACGCAACCTCGCAATCCCTTGTGGCTCTAAGGAAATTATCGTTTTAAGAATCTCGACTTTTTAATCCTCCTTTATTGACTATTATCTAAACCCTTATAAACGTAGTATTCATGCGTGTTTCAAGAATCGGCATTGCAAGTAACCATCTCAAAGTCGCATGAATACTGGGGATTATCGCTTTTAGAAGTTCTAGTGATTTTTAAATAAAATTCATCATAGTGTCAATTACTGCTCTTGGGAACATTCGTCTACTATAGTTACCTTTATAATTTGTTTTCTTATTTATCGTATACTGGCAAACATCTCCACTATGCAGTATCAACATATGAATATAATACTTTTTCGCATCAATCTCAATACGATTTTCTACTATAGTATAATTATTTATTTCTTTATTTCTTAGTGAGGAATCTAAAAACATTTTTATGCCTTTATACACTAATTCAACGTCATCAGGTTGTTCATCATAAGTTACCATAAAATTAAGTTCCGATTCATCCTTAATAAATTCTTTGTACTCATCTGTATTAAATTTCATAAAAACCCCTCCTATAGATACTCTCTCAATGTATTTGCTATTTCTTGTTCCGATAATGAAATATATTTTTCTGTAACTCCTAATGAACTATGTCCTAATGCTTTTGATATTACAGCAATATTTGCACCTTTGCGTAATAAGTTAGTGCTGTATAGCCTACGAATTTTATGTGGCGAAATGGTTTTTAGCCCGAATTTTTTACAATAGTAGTGTAATCGTTTAGAAATTGCATTGTTGTTAGTTGTTTCACTTTGACAAGTTTTCCCTGACTTAGATAGAAATATAAAATCATTCTTTTCTTTATATCGTTTTCTTACAATGAGATTCTGCTGTATTAAACGCTCTAACAATTCAAGCATTTGATCATCTAATGGTAATCTTAAAGAATTACCATTCTTCATTATATCCCCAGACAATGCTAATTCCTTATTTGCAAAGTCTATATGACATTCCCTCATACTGACCAATGTGTTAATTCTGATTCCTGTTTTGTAGAGTAGTAATAAAACGCAAACGTCACGAAATCCTATATAAGAAGTAGTATCTATGAGTGATAGTAATATTTCTAATTCGTTTTCTTGTGCAGGAGGTTGAACTTTTTTAGGAACTTTTATTTTTATATCCTTCCAAAATTTCTCCTTAGACCAACCATTTTCATAAAACCTATTTAGAATAGTTGAAATAAATCTATATCTATTCATTTTTGTAGATGAATCCAACTTACTCAAAGAATTTAACCAATTTAATAATATTTCTCGGTCAATCTCCTCTACATAATCAACATCAATAAACTCGATAAATTTACCAAATGCTTGTTTATAGGTAATTAAAGTTTTAATTCTTAACCCTTGTATCTCCATTTGTTTGAATACAATATTCATTGCACCTTGAATTGGTTGCCCATTTACAATTTTCTTCTTAGTTGAATTAGTTACTGTTACTGAATTAGATGTTAATGAAGGTTTGAAAACAAAATCATCCATTTGTAACTCTTTCACTTTCCTACTCATAATTATTATTCCCTCCGTATATTTATTTAGGGTATAAATTAGAGATTTTCTTTAACATTTACTTACCAATTCTTTTCCCTTCTACGCATATTGTGATATAATTAAAAGTATTGCGTATACAGATTCAAATATTGATAAACCGCATAATATCAATACATTTTTAGATTAGGGGGCAACACATGATTCAAGTTAGCAATGTAGGTCTTCGTTATGG
>Ga0180215_1003219_pt1 | contig 15555 bp, 20 predicted proteins | sample eDN3rd37CBELigBY_FD_128871 | JGI IMG/M metagenome (GOLD analysis project Ga0180215, IMG submission 128871) | Enriched backyard soil microbial communities from Emeryville, California, USA - eDNA 3rd pass 37_C BE-Lig BY (version 2) (version 2) | ecosystem: Environmental > Terrestrial > Soil >...
CTTTCTAGACTTTCCCATACCTACCCCCTCCACTTCTGAACTCGCGTGGATAGGCTACCACATTAGGACAAAACAAAAGCCTAAGCATCTCTGCCTAGGCTGCTAAAAAGGCCAAAGTCAAGAACAACGCAATCGCCCCGGCCTCTGGCCGGGGCGATTGCGTTGTTTTGAGCGAGGTTCTAGTGGACGGCGGCGTCTTGCTTGGTCATCGGCAGGCCTGCCGTCTCCCAGGCTCTCAAGCCCCCCTTGAGCACCGCCACGTTGGTGGCGCCGAACTTCGATACGGCCTGGCGCGCGGTCGCCGTGCTCGAGTGATCGTCCGGGCAGCTGCAATAGAAGACCGCGAGCTCCCCGTTATCGAGCTTGGGGCCCCAGGCGTCGATTTCGGAGGCCGGCATCGAACGGGCGCCGGTGATATGCCGGGTCTCGAAGGAACTGGGGCCGCGGACGTCGGCGAGGATCACCTTCTCGCCGCGATCGACCATGGCCTTGACCTCGGCGGGCTCCAGTTCGCGCACGGGAGCCTTCGGTTCTTCGATGACCGTCTCGCCGGACGTCGCGCTGGCCGGGAAGAAGACCTGCGCGTTGGTGAACGCGAACGTGAAGGCCGTCCCCAGCAGGACGACGGTTCCGACGATGAGGGCGATCCGGCGTGGGGTCATCTTGCCTCCTACTGCGCGATGAAGCGGTCGATGTCGGCGAGCAGCGCCTGCTGCTGCGCCTTCTCGGTGTCGGTCCAGGCCCGGTCGACGTCGTGAAAGCGGATGGGCACGTGAAGGGTCGAGTGGATCATTTGGAGCCGGACGTCACCCTTGACGCCGGAGAGGATCAGCTTGGCGCTCTCGGGATCCACGGTGGGATCGCCATCCGACTGGATCACGAGCGCCTTGGTGCCGGAATCGAGCGTGATGCCCGTGCGGAGCTGCCCCTTGACCACCTCGGTGAGGTCTACCAGGGACTTCAGGGTCGAGACCGGGCGGTTGCGGTACCAGTTGCCGACGGCGTTCTGGCCGAGGTTATTGGGGGAGGACTTGGCGCCAAGCCATTCGAGAAGCCCCGTGAAGGCGATCGCCTTCTCCTTGAAGAGGACCAAGGGAGCCACCAGCACGACGCGCTGGGGGGCGGGAGTCAGCTTCTGAGCGCCCAGCATCTCGAGGAAGAGCGTGCCGCCGGTCGAGGCGCCGACCACGGAAACGTCCTGGAAGCCCATGTCGCGAAGCTTCTGGTACTCCTCGGCGACCGGCTTGCCCCAGTCCTTCCAGGTGGTCTTCTCGAAGGCCTCGACGCTTTGCCCGTGGCCGCCGAGGAGCACGTTCGAGACCAGGTAGCCCTTGCCCTTCAAGAACTCTTCGAGGGCTTGCATCTCGTAGGTGCTCGCCGAGAATCCGTGGGCCAGGATCGCGACCTTGCCGGATTTCTGCGCGTCGGTCGGGGTCGGGACTTGCTGCGAGACCAGGGCCGACTGCTTGGCGAGATCGCCTCCGGCGTCCAGGTCGGCGGTGGAGAAGACGTAGCTGGTGGAGCAGCCCGCGAGCAAAATGGAAAGGCTCAAGATGAGGTGACGCATGCGGGCCTCCTAGAACGTGTAGCCGACTTCGGCGGAAACGCGAGGCAGCGAGGCCGAGGCCTGGCCGAAGATCGTGTCGGTGCTGGCCGCCATGGGGTTGGGGCCGATCGAGAGCATCGACATGAACGGCCCCACGTCGAAGCGCCACCCCACGCCGATGAACCCCAAGAGATCCGACGACGACGGGGTCTGATCCGACTGCGAGGCGAGCCGCATCCAGGACGCTCCGGCTTCGACGAAGGCGCCGTCCTTCCACGGATGGAAGCGGCCGCTCACGTTGAGGGTCTGCGCCATGCCAAGCGTGCCGACGGTGACCTTGGCGCCGAAGCGATCCAGCTTGCCATCGAGGCCGGCGTGAATCCAGTCGGCATTGCCGATCCCCGCGACGACGGCAAAGGTCGGTCGCGCGGGGGGCTCATGGAGAATCGGGGGAGTGGCGTCCATTGGCGGGCTCCTCGGGATGGTGAGACAACGAGCAACCCGCAGATTATACCAGACCGGAAACGCCGTCGACAGGTTATCGGCTGACCCAGACGGGGCTGGTCCAGGCCCACGCCGTGCGATCGCCGTAGACGACCTTGGCGAAGTAGTAGCCTTCGCTCTGGGGCGCTGGGATCTTGAAGCGCCACGTCGCGGCCTTCTTTCCGACGGCGGCCTTGCTGATCAGGACCGCGGGTCGGCCACCGACGCCGTCCGTGTCCCCGTAGAGCTCGATGCGCTGGATGGTCGAATCCGGATCCGTCGCTTGGACCTCGACGGCGATCTCCTTGCCCACGCGTATCTCGGAGCCCATGGGCTTGCCGTCCATGGTGAACCAGATCTGGAGGTTGGGGTCGAAGCTCGCGTAGGTTCGGCGGGCCTGGAAGGCCTTGACGAGGTTCGCCTTGGTGAGCGAGGGCGCCCAGACTCCGGTTCGGGTCGGAGCGGCGAGCCCCCAGTTCTTGACGTGATTATCCTGGTCGCCGACGGCGCCGATGCGCCAGCCCCGGTTGAGGAACTCCTTGTACTCCTCTTCGTAGTTGAGGCCGTTGAGCCCTCGGTCCCAGTCGTCCGGCTGGCCCTTCATGTCTTCGCCCAGGTACTTGCCGGGCCCATTCAAGAGGGCCATTCCCGCGAACTTGTCCAGCGCCGAGACGGCCGCAGGTCCGGGAGCGACGGGTGAAAAGGCCTCGCCGCCGAACTCAAGCTTGTTGGAGGGGTGGGGATGGTTGAACTGGGCCCAAGCGACCTCGGGATGCGCCGGCAGCCACTGGTTATAGAAGGTGGCCCAGTCTCCGTTTGGCACGGGGCAGCGCTCGTTCGCCTCGAAGATGTTGATGTGGCCGCCCTTCGAAATTGAGCTCCATTCCTGGGCCAGAAACGCCACGAACCGTCCCGACTGGGTGAACTGCTGAGAAGCCGCCTTCATCTTGGCGTAGCCCTCATCGGTGATCATGTGCGAATGCGAGGAGATGCCCAGAAAGTCCAGCTTGGCCTTGTCGCGGGCATAGGTATAAGCCTCGGCCAGCGTGCCCTCCCCGTCGTCTCCGTTCTCGGCCACGTGGGTGTGCTGGATGCCGAAGAAGGCCTTGTAACCCGTCGCGCGCAGGTCGACGCTTCCCTCGACCTGCTGGCCGACGGTCGCGGCGAACGGCATGGGCCCACAGCCCACGACGGCTGCGGCGACCAGCATCACGGTTCCGGCGATGAGACGTGAGGAGCGAGTCATCGGCTACTCCTTTCGACGGGGACTTAATTCCTTATCCCCGTTTCTTCTGCAAAGTTTTCAAAGGAACCGTTAAAACCGGAACTCGCTCGTTCGTCAAGCAAGTCGCCTGCCGGGGTAAGCGAAAACTAGATACTTGCTCACCGTACGGAAGGACGACGTCCATGAACGTGAAGCCCACGACCGCGACCTCCGCGTTGCCGCCTCGAAAGCCCCTTGAGTCCTCGCCGCCCGAACCTGCCCCTGCGGCCGAGGCCGCAAGCGCAAAGGACAAGGCGTCGTTCACGCAGCGCTTTCACATGGACTTGGGCCCTGAGAATCTCGTCGAGCGGGTCCGCGAAGCACTCGCCAACCAACCCTACAAGAGTCCCCGCCTTCCGTCGCTCGAGGAGGCCATCGCCTGGGAACCGGGCTCGAAGGGCCTATCGGGAAGCCAGGCCAATGCGACCATCAACCAGACCTATCATCACCTCAGCGGTAGCCTCAATCGCTACCTGGGCGAGCCGTCGCTTCCCAACTGGATGACCTTCGGGCAGTACGCCTCCCGAGAGGCGGGCACCCAGATCGATTCGCTCGAAGACGCCTTCACGGCATTGCACTCGGTCCGCAGCTTGGACGATCCCCTCACCATCTACCGGGCCGTGGACGAGGCCATGGATCACCTGAGTCCGGAGCTTGCCAAGCAGGTCGTCAAGCTGACGCGCTCGCAGGTCGATATGCCGAGCCTCAAGGACTTGCTCGCGTTGGGCCTGGATCCCATCGCCTCGGTCTCGGGAGAAGTCGTCGACCTGGTCCAGGACACGATGGGGGCCGTCGAGCGCCTGCATACGGCCTTGGTCCGGGGCAACGTCGGCATCTACTCCAACATGGCGCCTGCTTACGATATCTTCTTGACGGCCGAGTCCGAGGGAGAAGACGGCCTCGAGGCCCTTCGGCGTCAAGGCTACGCGCCCGGCAGTGCTGAGGATCCCCAGGGCTTCCTTAACGAGGCATTCAAACGCTACCAGGCGGCCCGCGAACTGGGCGAGAAGGCCAAGGGTGCCCCGTTCACCGAAAAAGAGACGTTACTCCGGGATCGGCAGGCGCTCATCCACGAGGCGAACCTCTACATCGGCATCCAGGAGCAGATGGTCATCCTGCAAGCCCCCGAGATTTACGGGGATCCGGAAGTCGCCGCGGTGGTGAACGCGCAAGGAGAGTTGAGCCTCACGGATCCCACGGGAACCCATCGGCTCGCGACCAATTGGGCGGACTTTGCCACCCGCATGGGCTTCGAGGAGGTCCCCGAGGGCACGGCGGGCGCCCTCGCCATCCGCGATCACCAGGGAAAAACCTCCCATTACCGCCTCCCCGATCCGCCGCCGGCGGGATCTATCGCGGCTTACTTCGCGGCGGGTCTCGAGCCGACCACGGCTTCGGCGCTGCTCGCGGGAAGCCCGCGCCCCCTCTGAGGCCGCCCTGAGCCTCTCGGCATGCGGGATTCATCCGTTCCACGGATGTTGGATCCGGCCTGAGACGCGCCTATAATGAGGGCGACTCACGGCCCCCGACTCCGGTCGCGGCGTTCGCGCCCTTCCGGTTTTCGGTGTCTTTCCGAGAGGAGGAGCCCATGGCGGAAAAGTTCGAGCCGAAGCATGAGTTCAAGGGAGAGCATGCCTCTCGCGAGGGCGAGTGGAAGGTGCCGTACGAAAAGCCAGGTCCCCCCAAGGGTGAAGGCTACGGCATGGCGGCGGTGACCCAGGCGCTCGAGGGAGTGGACTTCCCGGCCAGCAAGGAGGATCTCCTCGCCAAGGTCCGTGGCAACGAGGAAGTTCACTGGACCAAGGAAAAGACCATTAACTTGCGAACCATCTTCAACCGCATGGATCGCGACGAGTTCGAGAGCATGGCCGGGGTCGTCCACTTCGTGAGCGAGGAGGCCCGCGAAGAAGGCATTTCCGGCGAGAATCGCTGAGGTATCGAGCCCCGGGATCCGCCCCGGGGCTCAATTTAGCGCCCGCAAGAGGAGGCCGTTTGCGCGTCGGAGTCGTCTCGGATACCCATATGCCGCGCTTTGGCCGCAAGCTACCGGCGGCGCTGGTGGAGGGCCTCCAGGGGGTGGAGCGGATCCTGCACCTGGGAGATCTGACTGCTCCGGAGGTGCTGGATTGGCTGGAAGCGATCGCCCCCGTCACGGCGATCGCCGGCAACAACGATCCCCCCGAGCTTCACCTCGCGCTGGGCCGCCGGCGCGTGATCACGCTCGCCGGAGTCCGAATCGGCATGGTTCACGGCGACGGCAAGGGCCGGACGACCTTAGAGCGCGCGCTCGCGGCCTTCGCGGACACGGCCGTGGATCTCGTCTGCTTCGGGCATAGCCATCAGCCCTACTGCGCCCGCCACGGCGACCGCTGGGTTCTCAATCCGGGGTCGCCCACCGACAAGCGCCGCATGCCTCGCTATTCCTACGCTGTACTGGATCTCGCTCCCGGTGCGGTCGTTCCGGAGCTGAAGTACTTCGATCGCCGGGACTGAACCCCGCTCGTGGCTTGTAAACCGCGGAATGGCCGCGTAGGGTGACGGTGAAAGGAGGACGCCATGAAAGACCGCTTGATGGATAGAATCGCGCACCTCAAGGAAACCTCCCTGGTGGTCGAGGACCTGACGTGCAAGCACTGTATTCGGAACCTACTCGACGCCTTGCGGGCCGTGGACGGCGTGGTGGCGGCCCGCGTCAACGCGCCGCCGGCGATCGACGAGCCCGCAGACGTCACCGTTTGCGGCACGGTCACGGTCAAGTTCAACCCGGAATTCATCTCCGAGCAGCGGATCCGCGAAACCATCGAGCAGCAAGGCTTTCGCGTCATGCGCCTCCAAAACGGCTCCTAGAGTGATCTTCGTTGCTGCAGGTCAGCGAGCTCTGTCTTTCACGCCTGCAATGACGAGCCTCACGGCTAACGCTCGCTGCCTTGCGCAACAGCCGCGGGCGCTAGCCACGCTCAGCGCCGCCGGGCCCGCGAGGGGCGGGCCCGGAGCGGCATGCGCAGCCCCAGGTGAAGGCCCCGGTGGCGCGGACGAAGCGTCGGCTGGGGCTCTTCGCCTTCCGGTAGGGTCCACGACAACCGCTCGTTCAAGGCCATGTGCGTGCTGGCTTTCCGGAAACCGGCTTTCAAGACGCCTTTCCACGAGGACGGGTTATTGGTGAAGACGGCAATCCAGGCCCGTTGATTCCCTTCTTCGGCCAGATGGGCGCAGATATGCCGCAAAAGCAAGGGGTAGTAGCCGTTACCGCGGTGCTGAGGCGGGGTGTAGAACCCGTAAAGATAAGCTTCATTCTCGCCGGGAATCAACATGGACAACGACAGGATGCTGGTGGGCCGGGACGTGCTCCAGCCGTACGCGAGAAGGTCGCGTCCGCGCCAGAGCGCCCACGGGCGATCGCCACAAGCCAGGCGGTGCTCCGTCATGGCCGGATCCATCGCCTCGGAACCCAGGCTCTGCAGGTCGGGAGCCTTGAACGTCCGGACCGAGAGGCCCTCGGGAAGCGCGGGAAACGCCGGGGGAGGGTTCAGCTCCTTGGTGCCCAAGTAACAGCGCTTCAGGCCGAGGCCGGGAAGAACGATGGACATTGGCACCTCCTCTGATCTTCTTCTCCCCTTTGACCCTAAACGGGGAGTGCAGAGGCTTCATCGGCCACCATGCCTCAAGGCGCCCGAGCGAATTTGGCAGCAAAGGCCCCCAGCGGTCGACTCAGTGGCTGGAAACCAGCCGCTCGCGCGCCACGGCTCGGCGCAAGGTCGCTAGCCCGCGACTCCAGAGGCTGTCCTGCACGACCTCGACTTGGCGCACGCGCGCAGCCCCGAAGGACTCCTTGTACGCGACGATCCCTTCGAGCGACCCGCTCCCCAGGAAGTCGAAGTCCCGGTAGCCGGCCTGGAACGCCCATTCCAGGGGCTTGACGATCAAGTAGGTACCGACTTGCATGCGATCCGCGAAGGCGCGCGTCGAGAGGTGCAGCTCCACGAGCGTCTCCCCCCAGGCCCCCAGCAAGAGGAAGCCCGCCACCTCGCCCTCATGCCGCGCCAAGAAGAGTACGAGGTCCTGACCCCCATGCTTGAAGAGCGCGCGAAAGTACGCCTCGTCGCGCACCCAGCGCCGGTACGTCCAGCGGGAACTATGCTCCTGGTATACCGGAAAGACGTCTCGCGCATCCGACGGCATGACCGGGTGAACGCGCTCTAGATGGAATCCCGAGCGCTCGGCCTTTCGGAAGTGCCGTCGACGCATGTCGCTCATGCGCGCGAGCTGCGCCTCGGGATCGAGGACCGGCAAAACCTGCGTGAAACTCTCCGTCACGTTCCCGCTCGTCGGGACGCTATGCTGACGCCCCAGCGGGTTTCCGAGAACCCGAAGGTTGGGATACCGCGCGCGAACCAGCGCATAGGCCTCGTCGACCCGATGCGGGGGAAGCGCATGCGGACTCATGAGTCCCCCGTAGCCGCTCTCGACGCCCGCGCTCGCTTCTTGCACCCAGCCGCGGAACCGTGAATGAATCGCCAAGGGGAGGATCGCTTCTTGCCCGTCCGACCAGCGGAAGCCCACGCAATGCCAGGAAACTCCCCCGCGTTCCGCATGGGTCTGGTACCATCCTGGAGTATGGAAGAACGTTGCCCGCGGGACGTCGTGAAGGAGGTTCCGCCAGCGCTGAGCATCCACGTTCCAGTCGATCGAGACCGTCATACGCCACGCCGTCCTTTTCCCGGGCGATCACATGCCGACTCACGCCCGAACGATCACCCTTCTCGGGGCCCAGTATCCCTCGCCCCCTCCCGCCCGGCTAGGTCCGAAACGGAGAAGGGGCTGGTTGAAAGGAGGGGCGAATGAGGCTCTTCACGGCCATCACCTTGCCGCCTGACGTCCGTGACGAAGTCGTTCGCTTCCAGGAAGCGCTTCACGAACTGCCCTTTCGGCGCTGGCAAAGCGCCGAGACCCTTCACGTCACCCTTCACTTCATGGCAGAGGTCGATCCCGACAAGCTCACGTCACTCGAGGAACGCCTGCGCGAGGGCTGCCGGGACTTCGGCGCCTTTCGACTCCAGCTCGACCGACTCGGCGCGTTTCCTAACGCCAAACGCCCTCAGACCCTCTGGATCGGAGTCGCCGGGGAGCGCGATCGCCTCGCTGCCCTCGAAGCCAACTTGCGTCCCCGCGTGATCGCCGAGGGCATCCCCCTGGAACTCCGACGCTATTCCCCACATATCACCCTGGCGCGCTATCCTCAGGGCCCTTTCGCGCTTCCCGATCGCGCCCCCGCGCCCCTGGACTGGGAGGTCTCCGAACTGGTCCTCTTCCAGTCGACGCTTCGGCCTCAAGGGGCGGTTCATACTCCGCTCTCACGCTTTCCCCTGACCTGAAGAAAGGCGCGACGCCCTCCTGCCGGATCCAGCGCAGCGCGTCCATGCCTTCGGCCATGCTCGGCGGGGCGTCGCGCAGGCGACGCCCCATGCGCGCGATCACCTCGGCGGGAACCGGCTCTTTCCGAACCTGGTTGCGCGCCAGGCAGGTCGCCTCGTCCACGTCGAAGACCCAGACCTCGACCCGATAGCCCAAGGCCTTTAGCACGCCGATGAGCTCACGACGGCTCCGCCGCTGCGTCAAGGTATCCGAGATGAGCAGGTCGTCGCCCCGCGCGGCATGGTGGCGGATCAAGCGGGCATGCTCGCGGCTCACCGCCCCTTCATGGGCATGGTGACGCCGGCTGCCGAACAATCGCTCGCGGATTATGTCGCGGTTGATCTCGGCCATGGCAGGCATGGCCGCCGCCAGCGTGCTCTTCCCGCAGCCGGGAAGGCCCACCAGCAGCACGGCCCGCATCAGGGACGGCGCCCCTCCCGGTCGGGAAGGCCGAACTCGGCGTCCTGCAAGAGCCCAACCGCCCGATCCAACTCGGCTTCCTCGTCCTGGGCTTCCCTCAGGTAGCCCGGAGTCTCGGTCGTGAAGCCCAAAGGCTCGCCTTCTTGCTTGACTTGGAAGCCCATGCCCTCGACCACCCGTTGAAGCGCCATGTCGCCGGTCAAATCCGGCTCGAAGGTCACGTAAACCCGTGAGAGCTGCGGGTCGACCAGCGCCGAGATCACCCCGGATTGGCGATCCAGGGCCTCCGAGAGCTGTTGCGCTTGCGTCAAATCCGGGCGTGGTGCGAGTTGGAAGACCAGGTTCATGGCTGCCCTCCTTCCCGACGCTGAATGCTCAGGACCACGAGCCGTCCCGACGCGACCGGGACCTCATCCTGGCTTTGCGGGATGAAGGTCGCGTAGAGGCGCTGCTCGTCCTCGGGCTTGAGCGACGTGCCTCCCAAGTACGGAAGCTGCCGGATCTGCTGGGCCGTCGCCTGGCGACAGCGGGCTTGGCGACTCCGGGCCTCGAAGTCCACTTCCTTCACGGAGATCACGACCTCCCGGAAAAGCCCGTCCAGGGCCACCAGGAGGTAACGCGCTTCCAGGGCGTCGGTATCGACGATGAAATCGACGATTCGTCCCACCTTTTCGCCGGAGACATCGACCAAGGGCCAGCCTCGCGCGTCGATGCTGCCTTCCGCCACGTGGTAATCGGGAAGATCCAGGAGTCCCTTCAATGTCATGGCGCCCTCCCTCTGAAGCAGGATGCCCCGACTCTACCTCCCGCGATCCCGCACCGCAAGCGCCTCTCGGTGGGTATCGCGATGCGGGCGCGCCCAAGAAAAAAGCCCCGCCAGGTGGCGGGGCAGGTGGGCGGTGGGGGACTCGAACCCGCGACCATCTCGGTGTAAACGAGACGCTCTACCAGCTGAGCTAACCGCCCCCAGAGCTCTATCGTAGCGTCTTGGGCCTCTTTGTCAATCCACCGAGCTTAGTCGACCAGCGTGAAAATATAGCCCACGACCGTGGCAAAGGCCACCGCTGCCAGGGTGCCGGTCCAGATGGTCCGGGTGATCGTCCGCTCGTCGCGAGCGATTTCGTATTCGGTGGGAGTCTTGGTTTCCGACATCATGCCTCCGTGAAAGGCGCAGGGACAGCCTCATGATACCGTCCGGAGGCGGCGACGGCAAGGCGCGTTCAGCGATCGGCGATCACGCGCGCCCGCGCATCCTCTTCGTGAATGGCCGGCTGTTCGATTAAGTGAATCCAGAGATCCGCCAGCTCTTGGCTGATGGCGTTGGGACGGTTGTCGAAGAGCGGAATCGCCACGAAGTCGGGCATGCCCAGGTGCTCGGCCATCATGAGGGCGGGATCGTTGGTGTCCATGAACCCGACGGTCGCGATGCCGGCGTTGAGGGCGGCCCCGGCATGGCCATGATCCCCGATCACCAAGTCGATTGATTCCGGGTACGCGGCCAGGAACTGCTCCATGGGGCGCGTGGAATGCCCGTGGAGGATGCCGCAGGTGTCGCTGGTGACCGCGACCCGCCCCACGAAGTCCAGAACCCAGTCCACGCCCACCGTGGCTCCGGCGGGGACCTGGGCGATCGCGCAGCCGCGCGATTCGAGGTAGTCGGCGAGCCGGTTATAAGCCGAGATCAAGGCTCCGGGATGCCCCGTGCCGAAGGCCACCGTCCCCCGCTGGGCAATTACCCTCCGCAAGAGCTCTGATCCGCGCTCCAGCCCCTCGCGCGTCACCCTAGGGGCGATCGTGCCAGGCCCCGCCAAGAACTCCTCGCCACTGGGCTGCCCGCAGCGCCCAGCCATCAGGGTTACGAGAGTGGCTTCGTCGAAGCGGCCCGAGGCCATGGCCTCACGGACGGCATGGATGCCGAAGGTATAGAAGACGTTGCCGTCTCGCATCTGCCGAATGGCCCGCAAATTGGCCGCTGGCGTATTGGGCGTCTCACCGGCGAGCCCCAGCTCGAGTAGCCGGCGCTCCAAGGCGTCGCGATCGCCGTAGCGCAAGTACGTGGCCATCTTACCCCCTTGTCATGACGTCCGGGTCCGGGGGATGCACTCCCGCCGGAGGATAGAAGGGCGAAACCCTGAGGCGCGGCTTCAGGCGGGCCTCCAAGTCCAAGAGCTGGTCGTAGACCCAGCGGTGAATCGGATTGGCCTGGATTCGCTCGCGCAGGACGGCGAGCTTTCGACGACGCTCGGAGCGCCCCATGGTCAGTCCCCGCTCGAAGGCCTGGGCCATGCCCAGGAGATCATAGGGATTGATCGAAAGGGCGCCGTCCATGAGCTCGTTGGCCGCCCCGATCGTCTCGCTCAAGAGCAGGACCCCGTCCCGGCGGTTGACCATCGGGCCTTCCTTGGCGACCAGGTTCATGCCGTCCGCCAGCGAGTTGACCAGCAAGAGATCGTAATGCTTCATGACGGCGATTGCGCGGGGGTAGGAGTTCTCGAGAAAGACCGTCACCGGCTCCCAGCCCGCCTTGCCATGGCGCCGGTTCACGGCCTGCACCCCCTCCCAGAGGCGATCCAGGTAGCTGCGGTACTGCTCGGAGCCTTGCCGGGACGCGGGAAGGATCCCCCAGAAGCGCACCTGCCCGCGGTAGCGGGGATGCTGCTGCAGGAAGAGATCCATGGCCTTGAGGCTGCGAAGCAGGTTCTTGCTCGGATCCGTGCGGGCCACCTGCACGATGTTGATGCCCGACTGATCGAGGTTCAACTCGGATTCGACGGCGCGGACGGCGGGGGATTCGGCGATCCGCTGGATACCGTCGGGATCGATCGAGATGGGATAATCCCGGACCCAGACCCGCCGATGCGGAGATTCGATCACGCCCCCGCCGAGATCCGTGGGGTAGCCCAGCACCTCTTCGACCGTGGCCATGAAGTTCTTGGCGAAGCGCGGCGTGTGGAAGCCCACGATGTCACAAGAGGTGAGGCTTTCCATGACCGAACGGCGCATGGCCGTGGGCATCTGCCACCAGAGATCCGGGCCCGGCCAGCAGATATGCGTGAAATGCTGGATCACGGCCTCGGGGAGCAGTTGCCTGAGGTACAAGGGCACGAGGTAGAGGTGATAATCATGGATCATCACGACCGGACGCTTGGTCGATCTGCGGGCCTCGCGGGCGATCGCCTCGGCGAAGCGCCGGTTCACCCGCTCGTACGCCTCCCAGGCGCGCCAGGTCTCGCCGTCGTACTCCGGATGCTCCGGCGCATGGGTGATGCCATGTTGAAGGAACCAGAGAAGCGAGTTGGAGACCTCGTTGTAGTAGCGGTGGTAATCCTGGGAGTCCAGGTCCACGAACGCCAGCGACAGGAGCCGCTCGCCCATGGGCACCTCCGCCGTCCCGAGCGTCGCGTCGGTTTCGGTGAACGGTGCCGCCACCCACGTGGTGTCCAAGCACTCCACCATCGAGCTCAGAGCCGTGACCAGCCCTCCTTGTCCCCGCTGCGTCCGCAGGCCCCCTGCGGCCTCGCGCCGGAACTCGACCGGCCCTCGGTTCGACGCCAAGATCACGTTGACGTCCCCCATGCCCGTTTGGCAGAGCGCCTGGATGGCGTCGCGATAATCGGCTGAACCCCATCCCTGAGCGTTTGATCTCAATCCCGCCTCCCTTCCGCATCCCCCGGGCGCACCGTGGCGGCCCGGAGGGGTTCGAAGCGTGAAGAAATGTTAAGGTAAGGCGGGACCCACCATAGCATAGCCCCCTCGCCCCTACAACTCTCGCTTCTGACGAGAAATTGCTCGCTTTACAATTCGTTATGGAGGGCATAGGCTAGACCCCAACGCTCGCCCCTCCCGGCCGGGAGGGGAGGGGGGCTCGGCCCCGGAGGAGGCATGTCGTGAGAATCGCACTCTTGGCCCCGGTATCCCTGCCGGTGCCGCCCCACGGCTACGGAGGCACCGAACTCGTCGTTCACCAACTCGCCGAAGGCCTGGTCACGGCGGGGCATGAGGTCACGTTGTTCGCCACGGGCGATTCCAAGACCCGGGCCCGTTGCCGCTGGATCTTTCCAAGGGCCCTCACGCCCATGGGCTTCGACACCAAGGAGACGACCCTTCCCTTCGAGCGCGCCCATGCCGCCTGGGCCTTCTCCCAAGCCGGGGACTTCGACCTGATCCACGACCATACCAAGGCCGAGGGCGTCTTATTGGCGCCCTTCGTCCGCACGCCGGTCCTGACCACCATCCACAACGACTTCACTCCCGAGCGCCGCGCGCTCTACCTGAGCCATCCCGAGCATGCCTTCGTGGCCATCTCCCAGGCCCATGCCCGGCGTTGCCCCGAGTTGCCGTTTCTGGGCGTGGTCTACAACGGCATGGACCTTCGCGCTCCGGTCTTTCGCGCCGAGAAGGCGCCGTACTTGCTTTTTCTGGGCCGACTTTGCGCCGAGAAGGGGACGCATACGGCGATCGCCGCGGCCCGGGAGGCGGGCCTGCCCTTGGTCTTGGCCGGCAAGATCGACCCCATGGATGCCGCTTACGTTCGCGAGCAGGTCATGCCGCATGTCGACGGGACGATGGTCCGCTACGTCGGGGAAGTCACGGGCGGCCCCAAATGGGATCTGATCGCGGGCGCGCGCGCCCTGCTCTTTCCGATCCAGTGGCCCGAGCCGTTCGGGCTCGTGATGATCGAGGCAATGGCTTGCGGGACGCCGGTGGTCGCGACCCGCTGGGGCTCGGTTCCCGAGGTGGTCGCGCACGGGGTGACGGGCTGGATCGCCGACGATTTCGCGGGCTTGCTGGAGGGCATCCGGCGCTCGGGGGAGATCGATCCGCATGCATGCCGCCGTTGGGTGGAGGAGCGCTTCGGCACGGAGGCCATGGTCTCCGCGTACCTGTCGCTCTACGCGCGCCTCTTGTCGCGAAAGGAGGCCGCAGGGGGGAGCTTGCGCGCGGAGCGATTGTCGGAGCGGGCGCCGGGGCGGGGGGCGTCCCTGGGGAAAGGCCCTCAAGCGTAGCGTTGCAGCCCCCCCCGCCTTGTGCTACCTTTCGGGGCACGTCGAGACGCTGAGCGTGCTGGCGAGCGATTCTCCCGAACCTCCGCGTTCGAGGGGCAGGCTCCGGCGAGCATGCATGGGGCGAGGATGCGAGGAGGTGAGCCGTGTTAGGGTTTCTCGTGATGCTCTTGGTGGCGGCGATCGTCGGCTTCATCGGCGACGCCTTGGCGCCTGGATCCTTGCCGGGCGGATGGGTCGGCGCGATCATCGCGGGCCTGGTCGGCTCTGCCTTGGGCGGGTATCTCTTCGGCTTGTTGAACCTGCCGTCGGGACCTGAGATCGCGGGCCTCGCCATCATTCCGTCGATCATCGGGGCGGCCCTCGTCGTCTGGCTTTTCAGCATGATCTCGGGTCAGCGCTCGCGGGGCTACTAGCCCGCAGCGGGCGGGCGGCCGAGTTTGAGAAGGAGGACGGGATGAACCGCTTTGCTGCGACGCTCTTGGGAACCGTGATCGGGGCGGGAGCGGCCTTGTTGCTGGCGCCGCGCTCGGGCCCGGAAACCCGCCGGAAACTCCGCGATCAGGCGGATTCGCTTCGCACGGACGCCCGGGGACGTCTCATGGAAGGCCGCATGCGCGCGACCGAGCTGATTCGCTCGACGCAAGAGCGCGGCCAGGAGGTCATCGACCGGGGTCAGCAGCAGGTTCCCGAGGTGCTGTCGCGCAGCCGGCAGGCCGTCGACGAGGCGGCTGAGCGCGCGCAACGGCAGGTGGAAGAGGGCCAGCAGCGCCTGGATGCTTCCCTGGAGCGCGGTCGGGAAGAAGGCGTCTAGTTTTTCCCCGCTCGCGGGGAAGGCCGGGACGATGGAGCTCGGGCCACGGGGCGCCGAGCGGGCCGAGAACGGGGGCCTCCGCGCGGTCCCCCGGAGAGGAGGGCCAATGGAAACCGTGACTGGATGGGGAGCGGCGCTTTGGGGGGCCGTTGGAGCCGCGTTGAGCGGGATTCTCGGGTTCCTGCCCAACCTGATCGGAGCCATCATCGTCCTCTTGGTCGGTTGGGCGATCGCCAACGTCCTGGCGGCCTTGGTGGACCGGGGACTCGACGCCGTGCGCTTCGATCGCTGGATGGAGCGGGCGGGGGTGGATCGGGCGATTTCCCGGACGGGGGTGAAGCTTCAGCCAAGCGACGTGGTCGCGCAGCTGGTGAAGTGGCTGGTGGTCCTGGTGACCCTGGTGGTGGCGGCGGACGCCTTGAACCTGCCCCAGGTCACGGCGGCCCTCATGGCGATCATCGCCTACATCCCCAACGTCATCGCCGCCCTCTTGATCGTGACGCTTGGGGCGCTCTTGGCCTCCTTCATCGGAAACCTGGTCAAGACCACTCCCTTGGAAGCCTCGGATCTCTTGGGCCAGGTCGCGTACTGGGCGATCTTGATCTTCGCGGGC
>Ga0180215_1003221_pt1 | contig 15552 bp, 12 predicted proteins | sample eDN3rd37CBELigBY_FD_128871 | JGI IMG/M metagenome (GOLD analysis project Ga0180215, IMG submission 128871) | Enriched backyard soil microbial communities from Emeryville, California, USA - eDNA 3rd pass 37_C BE-Lig BY (version 2) (version 2) | ecosystem: Environmental > Terrestrial > Soil >...
CCTAGGAGCCGCAACTAGACAGGCTTGTGACCTCGAGGGGGCAGGCGCTGGAGCAAAAAAATAAAGACAGGGATAGTAAACTTTTCCCTGTCTTTTTATATTCAAACTGGTTAGAGTACTGAATCGAGAAAATTTTTGGTTCTTTGTTCTTTTGGATTGTTAAACAAATCCTCCGGATGCCCCACTTCTACAATTCTACCGTCATGCATATAGACAGCCCAGTCTGCTACTTCTCTTGCAAAGCCCATTTCATGGGTGACAACGACCATTGTCATCCCTTCAAGGGCGAGCTCTTTCATTGTGGAAAGCACTTCCCCTACAAGCTCCGGATCAAGTGCCGATGTCGGCTCATCAAAAAGCATGATATCGGGTTTCATTGCCAGCGCTCTTGCAATGGCTACACGCTGTTTTTGTCCGCCCGAAAGTTTTGATGGATATACATTCTCCTTGTCAGAAAGCCCTACTTTTTTTAATAGGTCCTGGGCATCTTTTTTTACTTGATCCTTTGGAAGCTTTTTCACATGTAATGGTGCTTCCATCACATTTTCGAGAACAGTCATATGAGGAAATAAATGGAAATGCTGAAAAACCATTCCTACTTTTTCTCTTACTTTATTTAGATCATGTGTTTCTTTTTCAACCTTTTCGCCCTCAAAAATGATATTGCCGCTGTCCTTTAATTCTAGAAAGTTCAAGCAGCGGAGAAGTGTGCTTTTACCGGACCCGCTTGCACCGATCAGGCAAACAACATCACTTTCTTTTACTGTTATGTCAATGTCCTTTAGTACGTGCAGATCCCCGAATGATTTGTTCAATTTTTCTACCTTAATCATATACGATTCACTCATGCCTTCATTCCCCCTTAATCACTGCTAGCCATTCTTTTCTCAATCATATTTACAAGGATAGAGAAAATAAGTACAAGTACTAAATAGTAAACAGCTACGATCAGCAGATAACTCATGTAGTCATATTCATTGGAACCGTAAGTCGTGGCCACATTAAAGAGCTCGTACATGCCGATAAAGGAAGCAAGTGATGAATCCTTCAAAGCAATGATAAATTGATTGCCAAGAGGCGGCATAGCCCGGCGGAAAGCCTGAGGCAGAATGATCCTTCTCATTGCAAGGCCAGCAGTCATACCCAGCGAACGCCCTGCTTCCATTTGTCCTTTGTCGATGGATTGAATGGAGCCCCTGAAAATTTCGGCTATATAGGCACCATTGTGAAAAGCAAGTCCAAGGACAACTGACCAAAACTGTGAAATATCCAATGCTGTCAAACCGAAATAGAAGATGAAAATCTGAACAACAAGCGGCGTTCCCCTTACAAGGAAAATATAGATGTCCGCAATCCATTCCAGAACTTTAATTCTCGAAATCTTTAAAAAGGCAAAAAACAATCCTATAAAAATAGCAATAAACACCGCTACAATGGTTAATTGAAAGGTTAAGAGCATTCCCTTTAAAAATACGGGATATGTATCCATAAACTTTGTAAGCAAATCCACAAAAATCCCCCTTCAGTTGGCTATTTCAGTTTGTGTAAAAAACAAAACAGGCGAATGTTTGACACACATCCGCCCGCAATGTTATTCCCTCTCAGGATCAACTGTTATATCTTCACCGATATATTTTTTGCTGATTTCTGTGAGTGTTCCATTCTCTCGAAGTGTTTCAAGAGCTTCATTCACTTTTTCGAGCAGCTCTTTATTATCCTTTGCAACAGCAATTGCCTGCTCACTGCGGCCCAGCAGCTCTTTGCCTTCGATTTTCATTCCGGCGCCAATCGCTTCTTTACCTGTTACAAAGTCTGTGATGACCGCATCATGTTTTCCCTTGCTCAAGGCCTCCAGGGCCACAACATCACTATCATAGAACTGGATATTATCTGTAGCCTCCTCTGCATTTGAAGTATATGTAGAACCCTTCGATACTGCTATTTCCATGCCTTTGAGGTCAGCAAGCGTTTCAACGCTGCTGTCTGGACGCACATAAATTTGCGGGCCAGAATAGTAATATGGCGTCGAAAAATTGACTGCCTTCAAACGTTCTTCCGTAATGGTATGGCTGGCTACCGCTGCATCAAAACGGCCGGATTTCACACCTTCGACAATACCGCCAAACTTAAATTTATTCTGAACCGGCTCAAGCCCGAGTTCTTTTGCTACAGCTTCGGCCACATCAATATCAAATCCGCTCATGCTTCCATCATCATTTGTATAACTAAAAGGTTTGAACTCTCCTGAAGCTGCATACGTAAATTTGTCATCGTTTACTAGATCCATTCCGCTTTTAGACGCTTCCTCTGATCCGCCGCATGCCGCCAGGACCAATACAAAAGCAGCTGCTATAATTCCTTTTAACCAATGTCTCACTAGTCTAAATTCCCCCTTCAGTATCTCTCTTTTATAAATGCCCTTTAACTCTATCATGATTTTAAAATATTCTCAAAATTCATATTTTATGATAATTAATGATATTACAGAATTTAAGCTGTTCTCATTAACTTACCCTCTTTGAACTCCAACATGACTCCTTATCCTCCAGTATTCTGCAGATTCCTCACCCTTCGACAAAAATATTATCCATATTATCCCATTCTTTCACCCTGCAAAATATCGCACTGAAAGCTTCTCTATGACGAAAGACCCAAATGGAGAAATCACAAAAAATCCCGCTGCACAATGCAGCGGGATTTTTTGAATTACATAAAGCTTTTCAATGCAGACCAGGCCTTGTCTTTTCCATAACCCGTTTCGGAGGAAAACATAATGATCTGATCATTCGGATCGATATCCAAGGTTTCTTTCGTGATTTTCATATGTTTTTGCCACTTGGACTTAGGTATTTTATCCGCTTTTGTAGCAATCACTACACAGGGAATATCATAATGCTTTAAAAAGTCGTACATCATGACATCGTCACTTGAAGGGGGATGGCGCAAATCAACTATCAGCACAACTGCTTTTAACTGCTCTCTGCTGGTTAAGTATGTTTCTATCATCTTTCCCCAAGCTTCACGTTCCTTTTTGGATACCTTAGCATATCCATAGCCTGGAACATCAACAAAGTGAAGAATTTCGTTAATAAGGTAAAAATTCAGGGTTTGTGTCTTCCCCGGTTTAGAGGATATTCTTGCAAGTCCCCTTCGATTAAGCATTTTATTAATGAATGAAGATTTGCCGACGTTGGAACGGCCGGCAAGGGCGAATTCCGGCAATTCACTTTCAGGGTATTGATCAGGCTTAACAGCACTGATGACGATTTCTGAGCTGGTTACTTTCATGCTTCGACACCGCCATTCAGGGCATGTTTTAAGACTTCGTCCACATGTGATACCAAAACAAAATCAAGCTCTTCCCTGATGCTTTCAGGGATATCTTCTATGTCTTTTTCATTATCTTTAGGGAGGATGATTTTAGTCAATCCTGCCCGATGGGCGCTCAAAGACTTTTCTTTCAAACCGCCAATAGGAAGCACTCGGCCTCTTAAAGTGATTTCCCCTGTCATTCCCACTTCTTTACGGATTGGCTTTCCAGACAGCGCAGAAACCAGTGCGGTTGTAATAGTAATCCCTGCAGATGGACCATCTTTTGGGACTGCACCTTCTGGAACATGAATGTGAATGTCATGCTTTTCATGGAAATTCTCATCAATTCCCAGTTCCTTTGCTTTAGAACGAACATAACTGAATGCCGCTTGAGCAGACTCTTTCATGACATCCCCAAGTTTACCTGTAAGAACAAGCTTCCCTTTTCCAGGAGAGAGGGATACTTCTATCTGAAGGGTGTCGCCGCCAACTGTTGTATAGGCCAGCCCTGTAGCAACACCAACCTGGTCTTCAAGCTCAGCCTGACCGTAGCGGTATTTTGGCTTTCCAAGAAACTCCTCAGTATTTTTACCATTCACAATCACTTTCTTCTTTTCGCCGGATACGATAATTTTAGCCGTTTTCCTGCAGATAGTAGCCAGCTGACGCTCCAAGCCCCGGACTCCTGCCTCACGAGTATAATAGCGGACTACCTTCTGAAGGCCATCTTCACGAATCTGAAGCTGAGATTTGGAAAGACCATGTTCTTTAATTTGTTTAGGCAGCAGGTGGTCTTTTGCTATATGAATCTTTTCCTGCTCTGTATAGCCTGCAATCGTGATAACTTCCATTCTGTCCAGCAGCGGACCAGGAATCGTCCCGAGATTGTTGGCTGTGGCTATAAACATGACCTTTGAAAGATCATATGTTTCTTCAATGTAATGATCACTAAAATTATGGTTCTGCTCGGGGTCTAAAACCTCCAGCATCGCAGATGAAGGATCCCCGCGGAAGTCAGAAGACATTTTGTCGATTTCATCAAGCAGGAACACAGGGTTAATCGTACCTGCCTTTTTCATGCCCTGAATGATGCGGCCAGGCATTGCACCTACATAAGTTCTTCTATGTCCGCGAATCTCAGACTCGTCCCGAACTCCGCCGAGTGATACACGGACAAAATTGCGGTTAAGCGATGTCGCGATAGAACGGGCAAGGCTTGTTTTGCCGACACCAGGAGGGCCTGCAAGACAAAGAATCGGCCCTTTAAGGGAATTCGTCAGCTTTTGCACTGCAAGGTATTCCAGAACCCGTTCCTTAACTTTTTCCAGGCCATGATGGTCTTCATTCAGAATTCTTTCCGCCTTCAGGATATCCAGGTCATCATCTGTTGCCTTTGACCATGGCAATGTGACAAGCCATTCGATATAGTTGCGGATAACTGCACTTTCAGCTGAACTGGATGGAACTTTTTCATAGCGGTCCAGTTCTTTTAAAGCTGTCAGCTCGACATGCTCAGGCATGCCGGCATTTTCAATCTTTTCCGTCAGCTCAGCTATTTCTCCTGTCTTGCCTTCCTTATCCCCCAGCTCTTTTTGGATTGCCTTCATCTGTTCACGCAAATAATATTCCTTTTGCGTTCTCTCCATCGATTTTTTCACACGCTGGCCAATCTTTTTTTCAAGGTTCAGAACTTCTTTTTCATTATGGATGATTTCAATAACCTGGTTCATCCGCTCTTTTACATCTATGGTTTCAAGAATTTCCTGTTTTTCTTTAAGCTTTAAAGGCAAATGGGAAGAAATGATATCTGCCATGCGCCCCGGCTCTTCTATATCTGCTACAGAGGAGTACGTTTCGGCTGAAATCTTCTTCGATACCTTTATGTATTGCTCAAAATATTCAAGCATGGTCCTCATCAATGCCTGATCTTCTACGTCCTTGGTCTCAGGATCCTCAAAAACCTTTACACTAACAGAATAATGTTCGGCTTCATCCTGAAAATCAATAATTTCCGCTCTCTTAAGCCCTTCAACAAGAACTCGGATGGTACCGTTTGGAAGCTTGAGCATCTGCTTTACACGTGTTAGCGTGCCCATTCTATATAGATCATCTTCTGATGGTTCATCTATAGATATATCCTTTTGTGTTGTTAAGAAAATTAAATGGTCATCTACCATTGCTTTTTCAAGGGCCTGAACCGATTTCTCACGGCCTACATCCAAATGCAGAACCATGGTCGGATAAACAAGCAAGCCTCGAAGCGGCAGGAGGGGGACGATGATTTCTTTCTTTTTCGCCATTCCTTTGCACCTCCAAAATGCATCTTTTTAACCCCATTATTGCTAATAATTTCTTTGTACAATTCTATCGTATTTAAATAGCAGTGTCTATTAAAGAGAAATTGCTGAAAGCCTGTATTAAAAAGATATTCATTTATAATTACACTTTATCCTTCTTTACGCAAATAAAACTTCGGTTTGTAGCCTAAACTGCAAACCGAAGTTTCTGACCGCGATTAGCGGGAGGCGTTTGTACAGCAAGTTTTCAATAACTGACAAACCCTGAATGGGTTACTGGGCCACACATCATATGCTCTCTTTTTTCTTTAATTCGATTGAAGCGGTTATGGCTTGCTCTTTGAGATACTCTTTTTGCAGCGCTGCATCAAATACTTCATTCAAATGGGTTACAGGGATAATCTTAATGCCTGTTATCTCCTTTAAGATGGATTGCATATTTTCTTTTGGGATAATAACTGTCTGTGCTCCTGCTTTTTTAGCAGCTTTCACCTTTGGATATACGCCTCCAATTGGCTTGACATACCCGTGAATGCTGATTTCCCCGGTCATGGCTACAGTATTGTCGACTGGCCGTTTATAAATGGCAGAATAAATCCCTGTCGCCATGGCAATGCCGGCAGAAGGGCCGTCAATAGGAACTCCGCCGGGGAAGTTGACATGAATATCATATTCGTCAGCCGGTACGCCCATTGATCTCAAAACAGTAATAACATTTTCAATTGAACCCTTGGCCATACTTTTTCTGCGGATTGACTTTCCTTGGCCGCCAATGCTTTCTTCTTCTACTATGCCTGTTATATTAATACTGCCCTTTTCTTTTGCAGGAATCACAGTAACTTCAATGTCAAGCAAAGCACCTGTGTTCGGTCCATATACGGCCAGACCATTTACAAGACCAACAGCAGAATGAGAATTGATTTTCCTTTCCATTCTCGGTGAAAGCTGACTCGATTGCACAACCCATTCAATATCTTCATCTTTTATGTAATCACGATCTTCAGTAATCGCTAACCCAGCAGAAATTTGAATCATATTAACCGCTTCTCGTCCATTTCTTGCATAATTGGCGAGAATGCCTAGAGCATTTTCACTAATAGTGAGATTGACCTTTTCCGAAGCCTTTTTGGCTACAGCTGAAATCTCTTCTTCAGCTAACTCTCTGAAAAATACCTCCATGCATCTGGAACGAATGGCAGGCGGTATTTCATTCGGGGTCCTGGTAGTTGCTCCAATCAGGCGAAAGTCCGCCGGCAGGCCATTTTTAAAGATATCATGAATATGGGTTGGTATTTGAGTATTTTCTTCATTATAATAAGCACTCTCCAGAAATACTTTCCGGTCTTCAAGCACTTTCAGAAGCTTGTTCATCTGAATGGGGTGAAGCTCACCGATTTCGTCAATAAAAAGCACCCCACCATGTGCATTTGTAACAGCCCCCTGTTTAGGCTGCGGGATTCCCGCCTGGCCCATTGCCCCGGCTCCCTGATAAATTGGATCATGAACAGAACCTATTAGAGGATCTGCAATGCCCCTCTCATCGAATCTCGCCGTAGTAGCATCCAGTTCTATAAAAACAGAAGCTGCCTCAAAAGGGGACTTTGCATTTTTCTTGGCCTCTTCCAGTACCAATCTGGCAGCAGCCGTTTTTCCCACGCCGGGAGGACCATAAATAATTACATGTTGAGGATTGGGTCCGCACAATGCCGCTTTCAGAGATTTAATTCCATCCTCCTGCCCTACAATGTCTGCAAAACTGGCTGGACGAACTTTTTCTGATAAAGGTTCAGTTAATGAAATGGAACGCATCTTTTTCAATACATCCATTTCCTTCCTTGATTCACGGTCGATAGAAACCTTTTGTGTCCGCTGGCTCCTAAGCAAATTCCAAAAGTAAAGCCCAATGACAATTCCAAAAAACAATTGGATAAATAAAGCGATCCCCGTCCAACTCATTGTGTTCCCTCCTGCATTATTTGTTCTCGTTGATAATGCTAGTATCTCCCTGACTGAGTTGGAATAAACAAGGAATTCATTTAAAAGTAAGCATGGAAAGCGGAAGCGTCTTGCTCACGAAGGAACACAGATTAAAGTGCCGCCTCCTCCCAAAAGCTGCCGCTTTCAGTCCTGCGATGTATCGTTACCACAGCTTTCCTTGTCCTGTGGCAATGTCCGCATGACCCCATCCTTGGGGGCCTCAAGAATAAATATTTAAAAGCATAAAAAATGGCCATGCCTCAAGGCTGGCCACTTTTTATTATGCTGACGTCTTACGCTCTTCTTCAACGACTGTTCCGTCCTCCAAAACAAGTTTTGGCGAACCATTATCAATAACCGTTTCTTTCGTAATAATGCATTTTTTAATATCTTCGCGTGATGGAAGATCAAACATTACATCCAGCATGATTCCTTCAATAATGGAGCGCAGTCCTCGGGCACCTGTTTTTCTTTCAATTGCTTTTTTAGCAATTTCTTCAAGTGCGCCTTCTTCAAAATCAAGCTCAACATCATCAAGTTCAAGCATTTTCTGATATTGTTTGACAAGTGCATTTTTAGGTTTAGTTAAAATCTCAATCAATGCAGCTTCATCAAGCTGGGAAAGGCTTGCAATAACTGGAAGACGTCCAATAAATTCAGGGATTAAACCGAATTTCAGCAGGTCTTCAGGAAGCACTTTTGCAAGAAGATCCTTTGGCTCGATTTCTTTTTGATTCTGGTCGGATCCAAAGCCAATTACCTTCTGGCCTAAGCGGCGTTTAATAATTTGCTCAATGCCATCAAATGCACCGCCGCAAATAAACAGGATATTGGTCGTGTCAATCTGGATAAATTCCTGATGAGGATGTTTGCGGCCGCCTTGTGGCGGTACGCTCGCAACTGTTCCCTCCAGAATTTTCAATAGAGCCTGCTGCACACCTTCACCCGATACATCACGAGTAATTGATGGATTTTCTGACTTACGTGCAACTTTATCAATCTCATCAATATAAATGATTCCTTTTTCTGCCTTTTCCACATCATAATCTGCTGCCTGAATAAGCTTTAGGAGAATATTTTCAACATCTTCCCCGACATATCCGGCTTCAGTCAATGATGTTGCGTCTGCAATTGCAAACGGAACATTAAGAATACGGGCCAATGTCTGAGCAAGCAAGGTTTTACCGCTACCAGTCGGACCGATCATGGCAATATTACTTTTTGATAGTTCAACTTCATCTATCTTGCTGTTGGAATTGATGCGCTTATAGTGATTATATACCGCAACAGATAACGATTTTTTCGCCTGATCCTGGCCAATTACGTACTCATCCAGAATATCGCGGATTTCAGCTGGCTTTGGCACATCTTTGAATTCCACTTCTTCTTCTGTACCCAGCTCTTCCTCCACAATTTCAGTGCAAAGTTCAATGCATTCATCACATATATATACTCCTGGCCCAGCAACAAGTTTGCGGACCTGATCCTGTGTCTTGCCACAGAAAGAACATTTCAATTGCCCTTTTTCATCATTAAATTTAAACAAATCCTTCACCCCTTGAAAAAACTTCAAAACGATATATTAAGCTTGCGAGATCACATGCAAATAGTTCTTTATTCAGCCATAGAAAGGTTGGGAATTATGGCGGGCTCTTTGAAATATACGTGCAAACATGCCCTCTTTAATAATTCACACTTTCTTAAAAATCAAAACCTTCAGCAGTTATGTATTGCATTGTAACACATTTTTACAGTGGACAGGAAATGATAACTCTTAAAACATTTCAATTATGTATGCATGCATGTGATGGGATTTCGCAAAGAAAAAACAGGCTGAATTTTATATGTACTTTCATAAGCTTAACCAAAAATGGCTAAATTAAGTCGGCCCCTAGGACCGATAATTAAATTATCTATATATGTATTTGTATTCCTGTCCATGTTCAATATGCCGTAAAACTTTCACCAGGCAAAAGATACAAGGGAGATTTTAATTATGTATTGTCTTGATGGTATAAAACAAGGCACGATAAACTCGCGCCTTGTTTCTTATTAAAAGGGAGAAAATTTCTGCTTTCGAAGTTAGATCACTGTCTAGCTCCGACTCCGCTTTTCTTTTATTATGCAACAGTTTTACTATTTTCCACAAGGAAATCTACTGCTTTTTTAATTTGAAGATCTGCTTTTAGGCCTTCAAGGCTTCCAAGAGCTTGTGTGATCTGGTCAGCAGACATGTTGTACATTTCTGCCATTTTGTTAAGTTCTTCTGTAACTTCTTCATCACTTACTTCGATGTTTTCTGCTTTTGCGATTGCTTCAAGAGTCAGGTTAACGCGTACGCGCTTTTCAGCTTCCTCTTTCATTTGCTCGCGCAGTGCAGCTTCATCCTGTCCGGAGAACTGGAAGTATAGTTCAAGGTTCATGCCTTGCATTTGCAGACGCTGTTCGAACTCCTGCATCATGCGGTTAACTTCTGTGTCAACCATTGCTGCTGGAATTTCCATTTCAGCATTAGCTGCTGCTGCTTCAACAACAGTATCACGGACATGGTGCTCAGCTTCATGCTTCTTGCTTTCTTCTAAGCGAGTTTTGATTTTTTCTTTTAATGCATCCAAAGTTTCAACTTCTTCGTCTGCATCTTTAGCAAACTCATCATCAAGCTCAGGAAGCTGTTTTGTTTTGATTTCATGTACAGTTACTTTGAATGTTGCAGGCTTTCCAGCTAGCTCGGCAGCATGGTATTCCTCTGGGAAAGTAACTTCAACTTCCTTGGATTCTCCAGCCGCGGTTCCAGTCAATTGGTCTTCAAAGCCAGGGATGAACTGTCCTGAACCAAGTTCAAGTGAGTAATTCTCAGCTTTTCCGCCTTCGAAAGCTTCGCCATCAACGAATCCTTCAAAGTCCATAACAACTGTATCGCCAGTTTCAGCTTTTCCTTCTTCTTTAACGGCAAGTTCAGCTTGTCTTTCCTGAAGTGAAGTTAGCTCGCTGTTAACATCTTCATCTGTAACGTTTGTTTCAAGTGGCTTGACTTCAAGGCCTTTGTATTCGCCAAGCTTTACTTCAGGCTTAACAGTAACTGTAGCTTTGAAGATAAGGTTTTTTCCTTGTTCGATTTGCTCAACATCGATTTCAGGACGATCTACCGGCTCAATGCCTGTTTCATCAATTGCATTAGCATAAGCTTCTGGAAGAAGATAATCTACTGCATCCTGGTATAAAGATTCAACTCCGAAACGCTTTTCAAACATTCCGCGAGGCATTTTTCCTTTACGGAATCCTGGTACGTTTACTTGCTTAACTACTTTTTTAAATGCAGCGTCTAAGCCTTCATTCACTTTCTCTGCATCTACTTCAATTGTAAGAACCCCGCGGTTCCCTTCTAACTTTTCAAATTTAGCAGACATACAATCATTTCCCTCCAAAAATCTATTATCATTTCATTCAACACAGAATGTTATGAATATCTCTTGTTTTTCAAGCCATATCCATTTAATAAAAATGTATATATACACATAATACAACCATTATATTATAACATACACTCCCTGTCTTTCAACATTGAAGGCTAAATATTGGGATAAGAAATTTCTTCTATCTTTCTTATAAAGACAAGAGCCTGTTCAATTTCCTCTTCTGGAGCTTCATAAATATCTCCCAGTTTGCTGAAAGAACTGGTTAAGCCATGGTACTCATATGAAAGCATATGGTATGCCGCCGCCCAGGACGCAGCGTTATCCGGTGAAGCCTCAAGCGGATATAGCAGGAAAAAGTGCCTTTCTGCAAGGCTTTTTGTATTTTCATATAATACCGGATCTTCCTGCTCGAGCTGAATCTCCAGTTTATTGACTATTTTTAACAGCATCGGCTGCTGATGTACCGGGGGGAGATCGGCAGGAATAACGCGTACACTCTTATTAAATTTCCGAATCGGTACATATTTATCATAACCATGCTCGGTAAGCACATTTAACAGCATCGTTTTAAAGAAAGGATTACCGTCATGCGCTTCAAGATATGCTTTAATATCTTCTATATATGGCCTGATATTATGCTCTGCCAGCTGTGCAGCGATCTGCACTTGGTCATGCTGATCCTGGTAGGAGAACAGATTTAACTTCCTGTTCTTGAATTCCTCCATTTCAGGTGCTTCAATCTCGGCTTCAGACGGTGAAGCCGCCATCTTTCTGCTGAACTCAAGCATTCTGCTGAAATGCTCAAACTTCTCCTTCGGGATCTCCCTCTCTTCAAGGAGAACTTCAATCATTGCTGCAATCTCGCTGTATTGGTGCAGCTGCACAAGGATCATTAAATAAAGATCCATTACCTGTATGTAATCCCCAATGCCTGTTTGGAGCATTTTATTAGCCAGTTCTTTCGCTTTTTCCAACTCTCCCGCTTCATAATATGCCAGAACAAGCCCGATATGTACATCGGTATTCTCAGGCTCCATCTCCATTGCTTCTTCAAAGAACCGGATCGATTCCTGATACCTTTTCTGCTGAAAGGACTCAAGCCCCTTTTCCAGCAGTCTTTTCTCAAGGCCGGGAAATAGAATGATTTTATTGTTTTGATTTTTCCGTTCCCGCTTTCCCATGCTAGTACCGCCTCAACTTATATTTTTGAAGATAGTGTAGCATGAATCAGCAGAAAAACAAAAAGATTCATGGTTTCCCGCCATGAATCTTTCATACATTCCTACTGTACCGCTAACTTTTTCTCTTCAAAATTTGAAATGCTTTTTTCTAATTGAAGGGTAATCTCTATTTCATCCCATCCATTAATCAGCATTTTTTTCCAGTAATCATTAATAGAGAATGATGCTGAAAAATTATGTTCATCTTCAATTACTTGATTCTGCAAATCAACCTTTAATTCGTATGGCTGGCTTTTAGCACGCTTGAGCAGATATTCGACTGTTTCAGCCGGAAGAGTGATTGGCAAAAGTCCATTTTTTAAGCAATTTTGATGAAAAATATCAGCAAATGAAGGGGCAATGATGACTTTAAAGCCATAATCTCCTAAAGCCCATGGTGCATGCTCCCTCGAAGAACCGCAGCCGAAGTTTTCATTTGCAATGAGGATAGGGGCACCCTGGTTTTCTTCCTTATTCAACTCAAACTCAGGATTAGGCAAACCATCTTTTGTAAATCTCCAGTCATAGAACAGATACTGTCCAAACCCCGTTTTTTCAATTCTCTTAAGAAATTGCTTGGGGATAATCTGATCAGTATCCACATTTGCTCTATCTAAAGCAGCAGCTTTCCCTTGCAGTGTTTTAAATCCGCTCATTTTGTTCTCCTCCTTTTTATTGAACTGTTTCTGCGCTAAGCAAAGCACCTACGTCCACAAAATGTCCGTACAAAGCTGCCGCAGCCGCCATTAATGGACTGACAAGATGTGTTCTGGCCCCTGATCCCTGGCGTCCTTCAAAATTTCGATTTGATGTTGATGCACAATGCTCGCCGCTTGGCACAATATCATTATTCATGCTCAAACACATGCTGCAGCCTGATTCCCTCCATTCAAAACCAGCCTGCTTAAAGATAAGATCCAGTCCTTCAGCCTCCGCCTGCTTTTTGACCTGCTGTGACCCCGGAACAACAAGTGCACGGACTTGAGGATGAACTTTCTTCCCTCTAATTATTTCCGCGGCCTGTTTTAAGTCTTCCAGCCGGGAATTTGTACAGGACCCGATGAATACATGCTGAATCTGAATGTCTTCAATTTTCTGCCCTTCCTGCAGCCCCATATAATCTAAAGCTCTAGAAAGTGATTTTTGTTCAAGCTCGTTTTTGCATTCCTCAAGTTTTGGAAGCTGTTCATTCACTTTGGAAGTCATAGAAGGATTTGTCCCCCAGCTGACCATTGGCGCAATATCTGCTGCATCAATTTGAATGGTTTTATCGTATGCCGCATCAGGATCGGATACAAGCTCTTTCCAATTCTCTACCGCCTGCGCAAATTCAGCTCCTTTTGGTGCATACTTCCGTCCTTGCAGGTACGCAAATGTCGTTCCATCAGGACTGACAAGCCCTGCCCTTGCTCCTCCTTCAATGGACATATTACAAATCGTCATTCTTTCTTCCATTGACATTTTCGCAATGGCATCCCCGCAATATTCAATAATATGGCCCGTACCAAAGCCAATTCCGTTTTTGGCAATAATATAAAGTATGACATCTTTAGCGGTAACCCCTTTTTTCAACTCGCCATTTATCTCCAGTTTTAATGTTTTAGGCTTGCTTTGCCATAAAGTCTGGGTAGCCATGACATGCTCCACTTCACTTGTTCCAATGCCAAATGCTATTGATCCAAAAGCTCCATGAGTCGATGTATGGCTGTCACCGCAAACAATTGTCATGCCTGGCTGAGTAAGCCCCAGCTCCGGCCCGATAACATGGACTATCCCCTGTTCAGGACTATCCAGGCCTGCAAGAGGGATGCCGAATTCCAGACAGTTTTTTTCCAAAGTAGTCATTTGGTTCAGTGCAACAGGATCATTGATGACTTTTCGGTTATCAGTAGGAATATTATGGTCAACTGTAGCAAACGTTTTATCAGGCCTTCTGACTTTTCTGTTTTTCATTCTTAAACCTGAAAAAGCCTGAGGGGATGTAACCTCGTGCACTAAGTGGAGGTCTATGTACATCAAATCCGGCTTCCCCTCTTCCCTGTGGACTACATGCTTTTCCCAAATCTTATCTATTATTGATTTTCCCATTCTGTTCCACTCCCTTTTTAAAAGAAACACGGCCGATGAAGGCCGTGTCTCAGTTTTTAAAATCAGCTGAAACTGTGTCCAGCCATCATTTCAGCTTTATGCATAAGCCCCCATGATATTTAGAATCGCTTCGTTATCCAAAAGGGTAGCCTTCACCTCTTCAATCATTTCAGAAGTAGTTACCACCTTTTTTCCAAATGAAACAATATCTCTTGTACGATAGCCAGCTTCAAGTACTTGATTAACAGCATTTTCAACCGCTTCAGCTTCCTCTTCCATTCCGAAAGATAATCGAAGCATCATCGCTGCTGATAAAATCATGGCAATAGGATTGGCTGCATTCTTCCCTTGAATATCCGGTGCTGAACCATGGATTGGTTCGTATAAATATGGCCCATTTTCCGAGATACTGGCAGAAGGAAGCATCCCTAAAGAGCCAGTCAATACAGAAGCTTCATCGCTCAAAATATCACCAAACATATTTTCCGTTACTACAACATCGAATTGCTTCGGATTTTTAATCATTTGCATCGCTGCATTGTCAACAAGCATATGCTCCAATGCCACTTCCGGATATTGCTTTGCAATTTCCTCCGCTACCTCTCTCCACATTCGGCTTGATTCCAGAACATTTGCCTTGTCAACAGAAGTCACCTTGCCACGGCGGCTTCCGGCAAGTTCAAAGGCCAGTTTAATGACTCGCCGCATTTCTTCTTTTTGATAAAACAATGTATCTACCACAGCATCTTTTCCGTTTTGCTGGGTCCTCTCGCTTGGCTTTCCGAAATACAGGCCGCCAGTTAATTCTCTGACCATCAGCATATCCACACCTTCAATTACTTCATTTTTTAATGGAGAAGTATCAGAAAGGCTGGAATAATATTGAGTTGGCCGCAGATTTGCATAGAGATTCAATTCCTTTCGGATCTTCAAGAGACCCTTTTCAGGACGAAGGTGGGGAGGCTGCCGGTCCCATTTAGGCCCTCCAACCGCTCCCAGCATGACCGCATCGCTTTCTTTGCAAAGCTCCAGCGTTTCATCAGGCAGTGGAGTTCCGGCTGCATCAATAGCAGAACCGCCAATTTTGCCATATGAAAATTGGAATTGATGTCCGAACCGTTCTCCAACGGCCTGCAGGACTTCAATTGCTCCCTTCACCACTTCTTTGCCGATCCCATCTCCTGGAAGTACTGCGATACGTTTTTTCATTTTTAATCCCTCCGTCTGTTTTTTTGTTTATTC
>Ga0180215_1003222_pt1 | contig 15551 bp, 14 predicted proteins | sample eDN3rd37CBELigBY_FD_128871 | JGI IMG/M metagenome (GOLD analysis project Ga0180215, IMG submission 128871) | Enriched backyard soil microbial communities from Emeryville, California, USA - eDNA 3rd pass 37_C BE-Lig BY (version 2) (version 2) | ecosystem: Environmental > Terrestrial > Soil >...
TAACCTTTATCAGGTGCTTCTAACAAATAAAAATATTAAGGAAGACACCAACATAAGATTATTATAACAATATTAAATAATCTAAAAAATGACAAGTGCTTTTATGATGAATTTTTATTTTCACTAAGGGGGGACGATATGGAACAATTTATTGAGCAACAGTATATGATTCGAGTAATTGACTCATTTTTATTAAACGATTATCGTGCATTTAGGGATCCTAATTGTATATATGTTATGATTCCGGTGTCAGAAGGTGAGCAGGAAGAGATTATAGAACGATATGAATTATCAAATGAACTGAGAAATGCTTTTGAGCGATATGTTCCTGAATTTGTAAAAAATCGGGAAGGGTTATACATTTCTCAATGGGGAGAACATTATTTTTTATTACTTAAAATTGATGTTTGGAGAACACAAGAATTCCAACGTTTAGGAAAACGACTAGCCAAATTTCATTATCGAGGAATGAATGCAATTCAAAATGTGAAAAAACTAAACCGGATGGGCCAATGGAAAACATTATGGGAATCTCGTGTCGATGCATTGGAAATAGTATGGCAAGAAACCGTTATGAATCGCCCGAATACTGAATTTGAAAAGCTATTTATTGATTCTTTTCCTTATTATGCAGGACTTACTGAAAATGCTATCCAATATTTAGTTGACACGCAATTAGATGAGAAGCCTGGAATTTCAGATTTTGGTACGATATGTCATGAGCATTTTACTCGGGAGACATGGAGCGGAGATATTATTTGGAAAAACCCATTTGAATGGGTGGTTGACCATCCAGCGAGAGACCTAGCTGAATGGACACGTGATACGTACTTAGAAAACCCTTATACGTATCAAAACCAATTACAGCAGTTTTTTCAACAATACCAATCTGTAATCCCACTCTCAGGTTTTTCCTTGCGCTTTTTTTATTCTAGACTAATATTCCCCCGTCATTATTTGCAATCAGTAGAAGATTATTTTGTTAATAAAGATGAACAAACGAGACGGGCATTAACAAGAGAGCTAAGAGGATTTGTGGAAAAAAGTGATGAGTATGAGAGATTTTTAGCAAGTGTTTACGATATTATTCAAGTTCCCGTTCGAAAGATGAGTATTCCACAATTAGATTGGTTAGTAAAATAAATGGAATTAAAAATTTATGGTACAATTTAAATTGGAATTGAATTTCAAAGTCCCTGCTTTTGATGCGGGGATCTCATTTTGATTACGATAAAGGAGGATTAAAATGGGGAATAAACCATATGTCTATATTACGCGGAAAATTCCAGAGAAAATGATTCAACGTTTGAGAGAAGTTGCCGAGGTTGGAATGTGGGAACATGAAGATATACCCGTTCCGCGACAAGTTTTACTTCAAGAAGTGGAAAAAGCTCAAGGTTTATTCGTTATGCTATCAGATAAAATTGATGCTGAAGTCATAAATCGGGGAACAAAATTAAAAGTTGTCGCAAATTTTGCGGTTGGCTATGACAATATTGATATTGAAACAGCGACAAAACGTGGTATTGCAGTAAGTAATACGCCAGATATATTAAGAGATACGACAGCAGATTTAACCTTTTCCCTCGTTTTAATGACAGGAAGAAGGTTAATCGAAGCTTCGGATTGTGTCCGAACTGGAAAATGGACAAGCTGGGCTCCATTTTTTATGGCAGGTACAGATATCCATCATAAAACGATAGGGATTGTAGGAATGGGGAATATTGGGACAGCCGTCGCAAAACGCGCACAAGGCTTTGATATGAAGGTCCTTTATTACAATCGCAATCGCAAGTTGGATGTAGAAGAGAGATTGAATGTTGAATATCGTCCATTTGATGAGCTAATTCAAGAGTCTGATTATGTTGTTTGTTTAACACCATTGAATGAGTCAACTCGACATTTATTTAATAAACAAGTATTTAAAAATATGAAGAATAGTGCGTTCTTTATTAATGCATCAAGAGGTGCTGTCGTGGTAGAAGAGGATCTTCTTTGGGCGTTAAAAGAGGGAGAAATTGCAGGTGCTGGACTCGATGTCTTTACCGTTGAGCCAGTTAATCCAAATCATCCGCTTTTAGCGTTACCTAATGTTGTTGCTCTTCCTCATATTGGTAGCGCTTCCTATGAAACGAGAGAGGCAATGGGGATTCGCTGTTGTGAGAATATCGAATTAGTATTAACAGGTAAAAAGCCGATTAATCTTGTTAATAAAGAAATCTATTCATAAAAAAATGACTGTCTTAGGACAGTCATTTAACTTTTATATTAGAAAACTTGTTCTACTTCTACAACTCCTGGAACTTCTTCAAATAATGCACGTTCAATACCTGCTTTTAATGTGATGGTCGAACTTGGGCATGTACCACATGCACCTAAAAGACGCAATTTTACAACACCATCTTCAATATCAACGAGTTCACAATCGCCACCATCGCGAAGAAGAAATGGACGTAACTTATCTAGTACTTCTTGAACTTGGTAAAAGATATCAGAGTTAGACATACATAGCACTCCTTTCGTACATAAAACTATTATAATAGAATTAAGATAAAAAATCTATTTAGTTAATCTTATGCCAATTTTTTCTTATTAGTTTTATTTTATTTCTTCTTACCATTTTTGTAAAATAAAATGAGGGAGAAGGAAAGGGGAATAATATTAATGAATCAACCTGTGAACATCTATATTTATGGGGCAGAACAAATTTGTGCAAGCTGTGTAAACTTGCCTTCATCAATTGAAACATATGAGTGGTTAGAAGCAGCCATTTCTCGAAAATTTCCAAATCAGCCTTTTCATATGCATTACATCGATATTATGAATCCAAAAACGGAAGATGAAGATATAAAGGCATTTGCGGAAAAAGTTTTAAAAGAAGATCTATTTTATCCAGTTGTTGTTATTGAAAATAAAATTGTAGCTGAAGGTAATCCAAGATTAAAAACGATTTATGAAGAACTTATCAGTCTAGGTTACCAAGACCAAAAATAATAAAAATGAGCTGAAGAGATCACCCTTCAGCTCTTTCTTTTTATCCATTATGAAATTTATATAACCATAAAACCCCTGATTTCAGTAATCTCGGTACTCTACCTGTTAATGGTCGTTCAGCAACGAGACCAAAACCTTGTTTGCTTCCTAAAGAACCAAGAATTCCTTTTAGCTTAATGGTTGGCATTTCTTTTGGAAGTTCTTCACCTTTCCAACGCTTCACTAAAATTTGAACGATTTGTTCAGCTTGTGCTTCTGCCAATTGAGCACTAGGTGCGAAAGGTAGGCTTGCACAATCACCGACCACATATACATTATCATATCCTGGAATCGAATGATGTGGTGTAAGAACAACTCGGCCACTAGAATCTTTTTCAACTTCTAATTCACGAACAATTCGATTTGGTTGAATTCCTGCCGTCCAAACAATACAATCAAATGGAATTGGCTCGTCATGGTTATATAAAATACCTTCTTCAACTTTCGTGATATTTGAACGATTAACGACCTTTACGTTATGTTCTTCAAACCAACCCGTTACAAATTTACTGAGCTTCTCCGGAAAAGCAGATAAAATACGTTGTCCACGGTCAAAAATTGTAATATTTAAGTCAGGACGACTTTCATGTAATTCACTAGCCAATTCTATTCCGCTAAGACCGGCGCCGACAATAGCTACTTTTGCTCCCCCAGAAAGATTGTTTAATGCCGTATACGTCTCCCTAGATTTTTCGATGGATTGAATACTGTAAGTAAATTGATCTGCCCCTGGTACTTGATGATATTTATCTTCACATCCAAGACCAATAATTAAATCATCATATGAAAGAGAAGAGCCGTTTTTTAAAATAATGGCTTGTTTTTCAAGATCAATTTTTACTACTTCCCCTGATACAATGTTTAGCTTTACTTGTTCAGGAAAAGCTACCCGAACGTGATGATCAGATAATGTTCCAGCCGCTAAGGCATAAAACTCAGTTTTCAATGAATGATAAGGTAATTTGTCAACTAGCGTAACTGAAACATCGTCTGGAAGTTGATTGGGTAGGAGGCGTTGCAAAACTCTCATACCACCATAACCGCCACCTAATATGACAAGATTTCTCATTAAATATTTCCCCTTTGTTTTTTTCTAGCAGCCTATTAAAATATTATATAATTATTGCAATAAACGAGACTATAATGCGCATGAAAACGCAATCACACCATAACTAAAATTATATCGAAATTATTCATAAATAACAATTGAAATCTGAAAATCCTACCGACAATACTATTTGATTTTCTTAAAAAAGTGTACAATTAGTTTTGTTGCAGTTTATACCTTAAAATCTGGAAAATAAATTTGAAGAACAGGAAGTTTGAGTCATTTTTTTATTCGTTATATACTATAATTATCACAATCAAAATGACATAAAATGACCTAAAAAGAAGGAGGTTAGGACATGTCCGAACAAATCATTCATTTAACAGAAGCTGCAGTATTACAGATTAAAGATATGATGAAAGAAAATGATGAAATGGATTCCTTTTTACGTGTATCTGTAAAAGGTGGAGGATGCAGTGGTTTATCATATGGTATGGGCTTAGATCAAGAGATTAAAGAAGACGATATCGCGTTTGATGTTTTGGGCTTGAAAGTTGTAGTAGATAAAATTAGTGCTCCAATTTTAAAAGGTACTAAAATTGATTATAAACAGTCATTATTAGGTGGGGGCTTTACAATCGATAACCCTAATGCTATTGCTGCTTGTGGATGCGGATCAAGCTTTAGAACTGCAACAGCTGCAGGAACACCTGAAAAATGTTAATAAGCATAAAAAAAGCTCATTCGGTAATGAACCGAAGAGCTTTTTTCTTTTTTATGTTAATTTCATCGTACATGAGGCGCCGCAATCTTAGTACGCCACTAATCAGTCGCAAATGCTTTTCTTAGATGTCTAGCATTTGCTCCTAGTGTCTAGCAAAGATTTTGTCGCCTCATGTGCGATAAGTCATCAACGACTCATGTGTTCGTCGTGATTCCTATATCTCCAATCGCCGCCACAATCTTAGTACGCCACTAATCAGTCGCAAATGCTTTTCTATTCAAACATGGATGTGCTGTGCATTGGTTGGACTCTTGCTTTTGGATCAATGTAAGTTTTTGCGTTATTGACCGCAATTGGACCTTCACCAAATCCTGTTGCAATTAGTTTCACTTTACCATCATATGTACAAATATCTCCAGCAGCATAAATTCCTGGAATATTTGTTTCCATTTTAGAATTTACAACGATAGAATTCTTTTGAATTTCAAGTCCCCAATTTTTAATTGGTCCAAGGGATGATACGAATCCATAGCTTACGACCACTTCATCAACATCAATTGTTTCAGTTGCTTCACCTTTAGGATCTTTTAATACGATTTGGTGAATTTTTTCTCCATCTCCAATTAATTCTTCTGGAACAAATGGAGTTTTTATTTCTACTGATGATTTTTGAAGGTTTTCAATACTATGTTCGTGCGCTCGGAATTTATCACGTCTGTGAACAATGGTAACTTTTTTCGCAATTGGCTCAAGCATTAATGACCAATCGACTGCAGAGTCCCCACCACCAAAAACGACTACATTTTTATCTGTAAAATAGGAAAGATTATTGATGAAGTAGTGTAAGTTTTTGCCTTCGTATTCTTGAGCAGATTCTAACTCAAGTCTTCTTGGTTGGAAAGCGCCATTTCCTGCTGTAATAATGATCGTTTTTGTATAATGAATTTCTTTATCTGTAATTAATTTAAAAGTACCGTCCTCAAGTTTTTCCAATGTTTCAACAGATTGCTCAAGGCAAACTGTAGGTTCGAACAACTTAATCTGTTCAATTAATTGGTTAACCAATTCTTGTGCACGTATTTTTGGAAAACCTGCAACATCGTAAATATATTTTTCAGGATATAAAGCGGATAATTGTCCACCTAATTGTGGGAGACTTTCAATAATTTTAACGGAAGCACTACGCATGCCACCATAAAATGCAGTAAATAAACCAGTGGGTCCTCCACCGATGACAGTTATATCGTAAACTTGATGATCTTCTCTCAAAAAATATCCCTCCATTGCATTTTTCGTTTATATTTTAACATAAATAGACTATATACCATAAAAATACACTTCTAAAAGACAAAATAGAATGAAAAAGTGAAATTAATATTGGAAATGCTCATAAAATAACAGAGAATGAGGCTATTTTATTATTTATGATAAAGTGAAAAAATGTTCATACTATATTCAATTAAAGAAATGAGGGTGGTTAAAAAATGAAGGTAAACCCAAAAGTAGTCATTTTAGGCGCTGGATATGGAGGATTGTTAACAACAATACGTTTACAAAAATTAGTTGGGGTAAATGAAGTAGACATTACATTAGTCAATAAAAATGATTATCATTATGAAACAACTTGGTTACATGAAGCATCTGCAGGAACGATGCATCACGACAAAGTTCGATATGATATCGAGCCATTACTAAATCGAAACAAAGTTAACTTTATTCAAGAAACGGTTACGAAGGTAGACCTTGAGAATCAAACTGTAGAACTTACAGGGCAATCAATATCATATGACTATTTAGTTTTTGCTTTAGGTGGGGAACCTGAAACATTTGGAATTAAAGGCTTAAAAGAGCATGCATTTACAATTTCTAACGTCAATTCATCCAGACAACTAAGAGAACATATTGAATATCAATTCGCAAACTTTCATGTCGATGAAGACAAAAAGCATGAAAGGTTAGCTATTGTTGTAGGTGGAGCAGGATTCACTGGAATTGAGTTTTTAGGCGAGCTTGTAAACCGGATTCCAAAGCTATGTGATGATTATGATGTAGATAAGCATCTAGTTAAAATTTATTGTGTTGAGGCGGCTCCAACCGTCTTACCGGGATTTGACAGTGAATTAGTTAATTATGCAAGAAGTTACTTGGAAGAAAAAGGTGTAGAATTTCATATTGGAACAGCAATTAAAGAGTGTACGGAGGAAGGGGTTATCGTAGCTAAAGGCGACGCCGAGCCAACTTTAATTCGTGCGAATACAGTTGTTTGGGCTGCTGGTGTAAGAGGAAGCTCAGTCATATCAGCTTCAGGTTTTGATAATATACGGGATCGTGTAACAGTTGATCAATACTTACGTTATCCTAAAAATACAAATGTGTTTGTGATTGGAGATAGCTCTGCAGTGATCAATGAAGAGAATGGACGCCCTTATCCACCAACAGCACAAATTGCGATGCAACAAGCGGTCGTTGTTGTGAAAAACATTATGGCGTCAATCCGTGGAGGACAACTCGAGGAATTCAAATTTGATAATAAAGGAACGGTTTGTTCCCTTGGACATGATAATGCAATAGGTGTCGTCTTTGGTAAAAAGATTACAGGTTTCTCCGCATCCTTTATGAAAAAAGTCATTGATAATCGTGCCTTATTCTTAATTGGTGGTCCGGGTTTAGTTATGAAAAAAGGAAAATTTAAAGTGTTTTAAATTAAAAAACTAAATAAAATTAAAATTCTGAAAATATAAGAATGTGCCTGTAAACCGGAGATTTTTTATGTTGTATCCGCTTTCATTGATAAAAAAACATGGAATTTCCTTCTTTTCTCCTGAATAAGTATTTTGTTATAGTAACAACAATAACATTTAGGAGGGGAATGGGATGGAAGTCGTTCCATATACGACATCAAGTGAATGCTTCTATTGTAAAGGGGAAGGTTATTTTCAACTTCTCCTCGGAGGATCAGAAACATGCCCATGTTGTAAAGGAAGCGGAAAAGTAAACGCTGCATAGAGTACGTTGTAACGTTAAAACCGGTTTTAGTAGGACTTATTATCATAATTACAAAATGAGCTGCATAAATTTGCAGCTTTTTTTTTGAAAAAATGTATTCGATAACAAATTTGATAAGTATTAATAGTTTGACTACATAAAATTCATCCGTTACACTTTAATTGGAAGCGTTCGAGAGGGGAGAAATGGATGAATTTACCACTACCACAATTGTTAATATCAATCATACTATTTTTCATCTTGTTTTTTGGAATTGGATTTATCTTAAATATGTTATTACGAATGACTTGGATTATGGCATTCGTATATCCAATTGTTGTCGTGTTTGTTGTGGACGAGCACCCATTTATAGATTATTTTCGAAATCCAGGTGTGGCATTCCCAGACTTATGGGATAATATCGTTAATTTAACAGCGACTGACTATATTGTTTTATCCTCTGGATTACTTGGTGCTATTGTTTCTGGTTTAGTTATGAAAGCATTAAGAATAAGGGGCTATCGAATGTTTTAAACAAAGTGCTAGGAGAAGTGTAGATGAACATTCATATACTTCTCTAGCATTTTTTTATTATAAAAATTAAAAATATTATAAAATTTTTAAAAAATCTCCTTCTGATGTATAATTCCTTTCTCTTTAGGAAAGAAATAGACTCGGGAGGAGTGAAAAATTATGGTAAATTTAAAAAAATGGTTAAAAAGATTTGTAATGACAATATTGTTTACAGGAGCATTCTTCACAACGTATCAAACGGTTACAGGGGTTAAAGCCAGTGCGTTTTTTCCATCGCATCCAACGCTAGCCACCTTTGACCATTATACAGCAACTAATACAGATTCATATACGCAATTATACAGACATTCATTTAAACCTATTGGACTAGAATACAAAAGTTTTAAATTTGCAGCAGCACCGACTACCCAAATCTCTTCTAGTACAGAAATTGATGGGAAAGTACCGAAACTAGAAGAAGCATTTAACTGGAGTCAGTATCCAAAATATAAAGTTGTCGCAACGGGTTATACAGCTGGATATGAATCGACAGGTAAACATCCTGGACATCCACAATATGGAATCACTTATTCTGGAGTAAAGGTAAAAAGAGATTTATATTCAACGATTGCGGCAGATTTGAATGTATTCCCAATCGGAACCATATTATTTATTCCAGGATATGGTTATGGTGTAGTCGCTGATAAAGGCTCAGCTATTAAAGGAAATAAAATAGATCTTTATTTTGAAACTGTAAGAGATGTATATGAACAATGGGGAAAAAGAACGGTTGATATTTATGTTATTAAACTAGGAGATGGAAAACTAACAAATAAAGAATTAGAAGCATTAAATGAAAATGAATCCATGCAAGTTTTCCGAAATCAAATTATTTCAAATAAAAAAGAATAAGAAGTTTTGAGGGGAGCAAATTTTCCTGCTAATAGGAAGATTTGTTTACCCTTTTTTATTTGTCTCAAATTAAGAAGGTGGGACTTTAATTTTTTAAAAAAATGTTTCGTATATCGAATAATCACTTTATAATAGAGAAGAGGTGATGATGATGTTTCAAATTAAACAAACTTTAAATTTACAAGAAAGTTTGGAATTTTTAGTTGTAGGTGTGTTTGATCAACCAAATGGTATGGGTGATTGGGTTGAATCTCTTCATGAAAATGTTCGCACTGAACTAGAAAGTTTAGTGAAGTCTGGAGACATTTCAGGTAAGAAAAAATCAATTTCAGTCATACATACATTAGGGCTAATTGGTCCTAAACGTTTGTTATTTGTTGGTCTAGGTAAGAAAAAACAACTAACAACAGAGAGTTTACGTGAATCATTCGGTAAAGCTTTTCAAAAGATCCAAACAGCTAGAGTTACCTCTGCAACAGTTTTATTAGATACATTTTGTACAGAGACACTTGATCAAGAACTTGTTTCTGAAATATTAGGTGAAGCATATAAGTTATCATTATATCAATTTGCTGGATATAAACAAAAATCGAATGTGCCAGAAGTGCGATTAGAGTCTGTTTCCATCATAAGTTCTGCGGATGAAGAGTTAGTGAAAGAAGGCGTAACAATAGGTGCGATTTACGGTCAAGCAACGAATTCTGCAAGAAATCTAGTTAACTTACCAAGTAATATTTTGACTGCTACTGAACTTGCTAATTACGCGAAAGAGTTAGCAGAACGTTATGATTTTGAAATCGAAATTCTTGAAAAAGAAGATATGATTAAATTAGGAATGGGTGCTCTTTTAGCAGTTAACCAAGGTTCTGTAGAGCCTCCTAAATTAATTGTGTTGAAATATAAAGGAAAAGACGAATGGACAGATGTCATCGGATTAGTTGGAAAAGGGATTACGTATGATACAGGTGGCTATTCATTGAAACCAAAAACAGGTATGGTTGGTATGAAAACCGATATGGGTGGAGCAGCGGCAGTCCTTGGTGCAATGGAAATTATTGGAGAAGTAAAACCAGCACAAAATGTTATTGCTGTTATTCCTTCTACTGATAATATGGTTAATGGCCAAGCATTCAAGCCAGATGATGTCATTGTTTCAATGAGTGGAAAAACAATCGAAGTTACAAATACAGACGCTGAAGGTCGCCTTGTATTAGCAGATGCGATCACTTATGCAAAACAAAGCGGTGCTAACTATTTGGTTGATGTTGCTACATTAACTGGTGGAGTCATTACAGCGCTTGGTTCTGATAAAACTGGAGCTATGACAAATAATGAAGAACTGTATGAAAAAGTTCTTGAAGCTTCAATGGAAACGGATGAAATGATTTGGTTATTACCAATTACAGAAAAAGATAAAGAAAAAGTAAGAAGTAGTAAAATTGCTGACTTAGATAATTCTCCTTCAAGAGAAGGCCATGCTATTATGGGTGGAGCATTTATTGGTGAGTTTGCAGAATCCACTCCTTGGGTTCATCTTGACATTGCTGGAACTTCAACAATCAGATCCAATCATGATTTAGGTCCAAGCGGTGCAACAGGAGTTATGGTAAGAACTCTTGCAAAATTTGTAGAGCAATTTGAAAAATAATTTTTGAAAGGTGTCCAGCTGGGCACCTTTTTAGTGTTTGTAATATGAAAGTATTCATGTTTATTAATTATTTTGTAGGACGAACATTTTGCGTTGGCTTTTGCTTTAAAAAGTTCATCATGACTTAGATGACGGACATTTTGGCTCGAGTTATATTTGAAAAAGTACATGAAAACAAGTCAAATGAACATTTTTGCTCAACTGAAATTCGAAAAAGTACATGAAAGTAAGTTTGATGAACATTTCGGCCACACTAATCATGAAAAATGTTCATCTAAGCTAAGGTGATGAACATTTCCAATTGCCCAAACTTCAAAAATGTTCATCAAAAACTAAGATCATGTACATTTTTAAAAAATATTAAAACACATCAGGTTGTTTAAACTCTGAAATTATTTTCATAGATAAAATTCGGATATATAGAAGAAAAAAACATAAAGTATTAATAAAAAAATCTTAGTTTTCATCTGTCGAGTATTGACAAATCATGCAAAATGCTGTATATTTATTTCTGTTCTTAATCAGGTTAACAATATAAGTAAGTTAAAAATGATATCAAACAAGATTAAATACGCGGGTGTAGTTTAGTGGTAAAACCACAGCCACGAGCATAACCCTCATGAAAAAGCTACGAGTTGCCTCGACGCATTTAACATCGTAGCAAAGGCTAGAAGAGGAAGAGGCATTCCTTGGAAGGCTGCTAAGAACGTATGAACATACATCATTAATTAAAATAAAATTAAATACGCGGGTGTAGTTTAGTGGTAAAACCACAGCCTTCCAAGCTGTTGTCGTGGGTTCGATTCCCATCACCCGCTCCATACATAGTGAGAAACGCAGTGTTTCGACTCGTAGGACCGAAGCATTGCGTTTTTTATTTTCTATAAATTTAAGTTTAATAGAGTACTAAGCATTTCTACTATTCCTTGTTAAAGACGAATACAGCCGTAATGATGTCTACCTTCAAAAAGAAGTGCAATGAAACTTTCATAATAAGGAATAAATCTGTTTTGTTCGATCAGCTTTCATATTTCCTCTTTAGAAGCCCATTTGGCTGCTTGATTTCCTTGTTGAACTAAACAATTAATTGTCAAATAAAAATAATTTATTTTAACAGTTCTTTACAAAAAATAAAAAACCCAAAAGCTCATTTAAACTTTTGGGTTTTTTACCTGTAATCTTGGTTTTAAGTTATTTGGAAAACAATATAGTTTGCTACGCCAATGATTGCGTATAAGATTAAAAGACTATAATATTTATCTAATTTAGCCTGTGAATGATAACTTAAAGCTGTCAAAATTGTTCCAAGGAAACCACAAAGTAGAGAAACTACGAAAAGCAAAAACGCGAGATTTCCTAATCTAATTAAAACAAATAAAAAGATTATGACTGAAATGCCTGCAGGTAGAACCATGAAAGCTCCGTATCTAGCAAGAATAGATTTAAAATCAACATTGACTTTGTTAATCATCTTCACTACAACAAAAAGAGCTCCTACTGTAACTGCAGTTGAAAGAATTGATGATAAGAAACCACTGAAAAATGTTGCCATAGGATTGTATAAATTGTTTAATGCAAATGGATTAAATAGATTAAAAATGTAACCTACAAAAGTGGCTAGTATAAATGACGAAAATAATGAAGAAATAATTAAAGTAATAAGACCATTAATCCAGGACTCTCCATTTACACTACTACCAAACTCAAAAGGTTTTTTCAAAGCGCTTGTAACGAAAGACAGATAATCTTTTGCTTTAGCACTAATTTCACTTGGATTCGGTTGTGGACTCCCTTGTGGCCCACCATAATAGCTATTTCCGAATTGTTGTTGTTGGTATTGTTGTTCTTGATATTGCCCTTGTGTTGGTCCATTTTGATAAGTATGTTGTTGCCCTTGATAATATTGTTGCTGATCTTGCGCAACTAATGGACTACCACATTTTGAACAAAAAGACCCTGTTTCGTTTTGACTACCACATACTTGACAATTCATTCCTAATATTTCTCCTCCTTCTTCTCCCTATCCAACATCTGATTACTTAAAAGAAACTCTGCAGAACTAGTAAAAGCTTGCCTTAAGGGAAATTTTACCAGAATATGATAAGAGTTTAGCACAATTTAATATGAATGTATATATAGTATTGGTAATTGTTTGAATATTAGGTTAATTTAAAAACCAGGTGGATCTGGGAGATATTTTATTCTTCATATTTTATGCTTATAATGAATGACAAATGATAAATTCATTTCCAGACATTTTATATGTTCTTTTTGAAAAAATTCTACTATTATATGTATGAGTAAATATATACAAACAACCAAGAAGGAGGTGGGCTTACAATGAATATTCAACAACTTAAAGAAGAACTGATTGCTTATAGTAAAACAATTGGGATTGATAAAATTGGTTTTACGACAGCAGATCCGTTTCCTACTCTAAAAGAACGACTAATTCGTCAACAGGAATTAAATTACCAATCTGGTTTTGAAGAATCAGATGTTGAAAAGCGCACAAATCCTGCCCTCCTCTTTGAAGAACCAGCTTCCATTATTTCAATTGCAGTTGCCTATCCATCAAAAATGAAGGAACATGTACGAGGAACGAAACAAGAACGTCGAGGTATGTTTGCGCGTGCATCTTGGGGAGAAGATTATCATCATGTGTTAAGAAGGAGACTTGAAAAGTTAGAAGACTTTATTACAGCAAATATTCCAAATGCAAGAGTGAAGTCAATGGTTGATACGGGTGAATTATCAGATCGCGCTGTTGCCGAAAGAGCTGGAATTGGGTGGAGCGGGAAAAACTGTGCCATCATTACACCAGAATTCGGATCTTATGTATATTTAGGTGAAATGATTACGAATATTCCGTTCGAACCTGATACTCCGATAGAGGATATGTGTGGTTCGTGTAATAAATGTGTTGATGCTTGTCCTACAGGCGCACTCGTACAAGGCGGGCAAATTAATGCGAAAATTTGTATCTCTTATTTAACCCAAACTAAAGATGCCGTACCAGAAGAATATCGGACGGTTATTGGGAATCGCCTGTACGGTTGTGATACATGCCAAATGGTTTGTCCGTATAATAGAGGAAAAGATTTTCATTTCCATGAAGAATTAGAGCCAGATCCTGAAATCGTAAAACCTCTTTTAAAACCATTGTTATCGATTAGCAATCGAGAATTTAAAGAGAAATTTGGGAATCTTTCTGGCTCATGGCGTGGGAAAAAACCAATTCAACGAAATGCGATTATTGCCCTTGGTCATTTTAAAGATGAAAGTGCGATAAGTGAATTAGCTGAAGTATTGATGAAAGATCCAAGACCTGTACTTCGCTTAACAGCCGCTTGGGCACTTGGAAGAATGGGAACTCAAGAAGCAAAAGAAGTATTAGAGAAATCATTAGTAAAAGAACGTGAACAAGAAGTCATCATTGAAATTGAAAATGCATTAGAAAGAATCGCTCAGATTTCCGAAATATAAAATGCACAACCGCCCACACTCTGCATAAGTTATGATGAGAGGAGTGTTGGCGATTGATTAAGCAATTACAGGAATTGTTAGAACGTCGTGTTGATCAATGTGTTAATGATAAGTCTTCACCATGTATTAAAATAGAAAAGAAAAAAGAGCTCCTAGCGAAACGTGATGCTGAAATTGTGAAAGCAAACGCAAAAGGAAAAATTGTAGAAAAAAGCTCAAAAGTTGATTTGTCAAACATACATTATATCGTTCATTTCCAATATTTAATTAAACAAAAAGATCAATTTATTTTTGAAGAAGAGTTAGAACACCGAATAGCCTCCTTTTATAAAGGATCTTTAATGTCTGATCAAGAATTAAATGTAATTGGACAAACAAATAAAACGGACATAAATAACTTAGCTATTTTCAATGAAATGGTATCAAATTATGATAAAACCGAGGAACGACTAGCATTCCATTATGATCGAAGGAAAGCTGTTCAATATGCAGAAAGGTATTGGAATGAGTATAATCCACAGTATCAAAAATTTACTGATGACTGCACCAATTTTATTTCCCAATGTCTTCGAGCAGGTGGTGCGCCAATGAGAGGATATCCAAACCGAAGTCGTGGATGGTGGTATCAAGGAGGAACTTGGAGCTATAGTTGGACGGTGGCACATGCTCTGAAATTATATTTAAGTACTTCGAAAGATGGACTAAGGGCGAAAGAAGTGAAAGACCCACGCGAGCTATTGCTAGGAGATGTCATTTGTTATGATTTTCAAGGCAATGGTCGATTTGATCATAATACAATCGTTACAGCAAAAGATGCGTTAGGCTATCCGTTAGTTAATGCTCATACGACAAATAGCAGAATGAGGTACTGGTCTTACGAGGACTCTACTGCGTATACGGATCAAATTCAATATAAATTTTATACAATCGTTGATGATAATTAATAAATGTACTAGCTTATTAGATTACTTTGAGGTGAGAATTGTGGCAAATCATATTGTTCTATATCAACCAGAAATTCCAGCAAATACAGGAAATATTGCACGAACTTGTGCAGGTACGGACACGCATTTACATTTAATCCGTCCTTTAGGTTTTTCAACAGACGATAAAATGTTGAAACGTGCAGGTTTAGATTATTGGGAATTTGTAAAAATCACATATTATGATTCTATTGATGAATTTTTTGAGAAAAATAAAGA
>Ga0180215_1003223_pt1 | contig 15547 bp, 12 predicted proteins | sample eDN3rd37CBELigBY_FD_128871 | JGI IMG/M metagenome (GOLD analysis project Ga0180215, IMG submission 128871) | Enriched backyard soil microbial communities from Emeryville, California, USA - eDNA 3rd pass 37_C BE-Lig BY (version 2) (version 2) | ecosystem: Environmental > Terrestrial > Soil >...
CGATGCCGATGCGGATCGGCTCGCGGCCCAAGCGCAGCCGCTCGAGGTTATATTGCCTGAGCGCCTCGAACATATGCAGCGCCGATTGCACGGCGGCATCCGCTCCGGTGCCGAACAGCGCCATAATGGAGTCGCCCATAAATTTATCGATAAATCCGCCGAAACGTTCTACACTTGGCTCCATACGTGACAGGTACTCGTTCAAGAACCGAAGGGTTTCTTCCGGAGCCAACGGTTCAGACAGCTTGGTGAAGGAACGGATATCCGAGAAGAGCACGGTCATCTCCAAGCGGACATAATCGTTCAGCTTCAGTTCGGCCGCGCTGGCCTTTCCCAAATGATCAAGCATTTGCTGCGGGATAAAACGACGGTCCGCCTTGTTCATAAGACGATCTGCGGAAGCTCGTTGTAGACGACGGCGAACTGTTCCGCGTCGATGGCCTTTAGCCGGGCGGTCAGCAGCTTGCTCGACGATGCCGTCTTCACGATGCCGCCGGCTTCCGCCACTTTACCGGCATAAGACGCAATGCGGCTTAACGCTTGATCACCGATCCTGTCCGCCTCGTCGAAATGGAAGATCACCTGGAGCGGTTTGATAAACAGAAACCCGTTCACCGCGCCGCCAAGGGCTTGCAAGTCGGATTCGCCGATGGAGGAGCGGAGCGTAATAATGAAGACACCGTTGCGGTTGGCAATCTCGAACGGAGCGGCTTGCGCCTTCTCCGCCGGCGCCGCGTCCGCTGATTCAGCGGCAGGGGCGCTCTCGCTCTCCGCCGCTTCCTGATGCAGCACCTGCTGGATCGTGTGCAGCACCTTCTCCGCGGTGATCGGCTTTAGAATATAATGCTTCGCGCCGTTCTCGAGGGCGTCGAACACCATGCTGCGCTGGTCTAAGGCGCTGATCATAATAATATTCGCGTCGGGGTAGGAGGCGATGATTTTCTTGACGGCGTCGATGCCGCTCATGACGGGCATCGTAATGTCCATCGTCACGATGTCCGGCAATGTTTTGACATATTCTTTGTAAGCTTCCATCCCGTTCGCCGCCTCGCCGACCACCTCGTGGCCCGCTTCGGTCAGCATCATTTTCAAATTGCGCCGCATCAGAATCGAATCATCCACAATCAGTATGCTTGCCATATCGTTGGTTTCCTTCCTTCGCCTATTTCATTTTGATAAAACCAATCATGATCATGCCCTCACTGCCGCGCAGCGTTGCCGAGCACATCTCCGACTCCGCCACCTTCATCGAAGCGCCTTCCGTAAACACGGTGATCGGCGGATGAACCGCTAAGTACGGCGCAACGTCCGTCATCTTCTGCAGGGAATTGCCGAGAATCATGTTGGCGGCTTCCGCGAGCGTGTCTTCCATGTACAGGGCGATCTCCTCAGGAGCAAGCTCTCCGTAAGCTAACCGCCGGGTCAGCACTTCGGCCGACTGCTCGTTCATCGTGAGAATGAAGAGGCCGTTGCTCGCGCCTTGCACGGACATGAAGGTGGTGAAGTTTAACAGCGGCAGCTTGCCCCCGGTCTGAATCTGAACCTCACCGGAGAATTGGAGCTGCATAGAAGCATTCTCCGTGAAAAATGCAACCGCCGTCTCCGCAACAGGGAGCAACAGGGAGGAAGGGGTTACCTCCGGCACATCGCTTAAGGCATGGTACGGCAATGTGATATGGAATATGGAGCCGGCTCCGGGCTCGGAGGATACAGTAATCTTACCGTCCAGCTTCTCCACCTCGTACATGACTGCCGCAAGCCCGACACCGCGGCCGGATGTTTCCGTCACTTCGTCCTTCGACGATACTTCGCCGAGGAAGACGAGCATCAGCGCTTCTTCCTCCGACATGTTCCCGACTTGCTCTTCCGAAAAGACGCCGTGTTCTACCACTTTCCGCTTCAGCTTCGCGAGATCGATGCCTTGTCCGTCATCTTGAATAGACAGGCGGATCTCGCCATCCTGCAGCGACATCTCGCACCGGATTCGTCCGGCTTCGCTCTTGCCGGCCGCCGCGCGCTCGTCGGGACTTTCGATGCCGTGATCGACAGCGTTGCGGAACAGATGGATGAGCGAGCGGGTGAGATGGATATATTTCTCGCTGTCCACAAGGAAGTCGCCGCCTTCCATTTCAACAGGGGCTATCGCCTTATCGAAACGTTCCGATAAGCCCGCAATGTAATCGGGATAGGAAGCCAGCAGATCCTTGAACGGCGTATACCGCAGCTTCCTGAGCTCAGGCAGCAGCTGCTCGCATTCCGACGAGGAGAGGGTCTCCATCATTTTGCGTTCCAGCCCGATAATTTTGGAGCGGTCCACCAGCAGGACATGCTCCTGCTCGAAGAAGGAATCGCCCAGGACGCTGCGAAGCACACGCTGTTCGTCCTCCAGCCATTCCGGCATGCGAAGGGCGTACAGCTGCCGCAGCACCTCCTCCGCCGCGGGCGGCTCCGGCTGTTTATTCCATGCGGAGATGACCGATTCCGCTTCATGCAGCTTGCCGGCAAGCTGTGTCATGCCGATCTGGGCGAAACTGCCCTTGAACGTATGCACAACCCGGAACAGGTCGAACAGCGCGGATTTCATCCGGTCGTCAGGAATCTCCGGATCGAACGGCTTGGCATACCATTCGGTGAACGATTGGACGAGGGAGGAGTACTCGTTGTAGCCGACGACAACCTTAACGACCATCTGCAGCGTATTGCGTTCTTGCTCCATCCGGTTTTGCAGCTGCTTCGTCTCTGTGACATCGGTCAGGATGACCATGCAGCGCTCCCCTTCGGCGGCAGCGTCGCTGTCATCCGGCGCGATCATAACGTAATCGATGTGCACATAAGTATCTCCAAGCTTGATTTCGTCGGGCAGGAGCGGCAGCAGCATGTCGCGCCGATCTTGATCCTGTTCCTCAAAGAGCTTGCGAAGCAGCCGTTCCGTAAACCGGATCTGCTCCGTGTCGCCTGCCGCAATCAAGTCCGGAAACGGCCGCCCCGCGATATCCCCGCCGCACAGCCTGCCGGCTTCCCGGCTGAATTCTTCATCAATCTCGAGCTCCGGACCAAAGGTGAGGAAGCCTTGTTTGGCGTTATCGAGCAGGCTCCGGACACTGCGTTCTTTCTTGGAAAGCAGCGACTGCGCCTCCTGCAGCCGCTCTTTCGAACGGGCCAACTCGTCGTTTTGCGCTTCCAGTTCGTCATTCTGCGCCTCGACCATCGCCTTCTGCTGCTCCAGCTGCTCGGCGTAACGCTGATGGGTTTGCATGATGCGGTTGGTTGATTCCATGAGCGATTCCATCTCGCGGAGCGGGCGCTTCAGCACAATTGTCGCGCCTTTGGAAGATTCGAAGTCGCCATCCGCGATGGCCTTCACCTTCTGCTCCAATTGGTTGATCGGCCCGATGAGCGGCACGGTCAGCAGCAAACTCATCAGTCTGGAGAGAAGGAGTGCGGCAAAATACAGAAGTAACATGACGATTAACATTCCGATGGTTAGGGCGACCGGGATGACCGGATGAATGCCGACCAATACAGAGCCAAGCGGTTTGCCCGTATTTTCATCGGTGAAGGTATGTACGAATTCCATGTTGTAATAGTCGATCATCTGTTGAATGACGCTGCCTTCTGCCAGGGATAGTGAGGCGGGGACGTTGGAGTAACGGGTTTCGCCCCCCCACTGGAACTGGATGTATACGGGATCTTCCCGCATCGATTTCCCGTTCTCCCCGTACCACTCGAAGGAGAAGTCATCCTCATTGAACTTCGTCACTTGCTCGATTCTAGAGGTAACCCACTCGCTCACCTCCGGGTCGTTCATGTCCAGCTCCGCCAAGCTGTCAGCTCCGAAGTGCTGCAGCACGATCGGCGAGGAGATGTCCTCCGCGATGGATGTCCCCAAGTAGCTGGAGATGCCGTAGCTCACCGGCCGGAACACGACGGCTGCCATGATCAGCAATACGCCGGAAAATAGCAGCAGGTTGACGGACGACAAATAGTTCATGTTCCGGATGATGCGCTTGCGGAGTGTTCTGCGGTTGATGCGCCGAGGCTTCGGCGCGGGTTCGCTTTGGGGCGGGGGCGCACTCGGGGGCGAGCCCGCGTTCGTCCCCTGTTGGGTATGGCCGGATGGTATGATCGCCATATGCTTTGAGGTTCACCTTGTTTCTATGAAAATGTCAAACAGGACTATTATACCATCAAGAATATTCACGCGGTAAACTAGTCGGGAGACTAGGACCTAAGCATTTCCAATAAGAACACAATATGTTATTGTGAGGAAGAACGCTGGAGCAAATGATGATCGTTGAGGTGAGTGAATGCGGCAACGGGAACGTAAACAACTGCAGCGTTATATTGAGCTGCTCCATAATAAGAAGTTAGTAGACGAGTACACTCAATATATTGATAGAATATTAGGCGCGCATAAGAAGAGCGATAGCGCGGTGGATTGGGCGCGGCTGTACGCCGTACCGGCGCCGTATGGGTCCGGCGGAGCGGGACCGAAGGAGCAAGAGGCGCGCCAAGCGTTGGAGGCGTTCGCCCCCCGATGGTACGAGCGCGGAGCGCTTATGCGGCTGGCGGAACGGCGACGGGCGGCGCTCGCCGCGGCGGTGGAGCAAGCGGCGGCTGAGGATCGGGCGGCATACGAGCAGTGGCGAGCCCAGCATGAGCTTGCGGCGAAGGTGCTGGCAGGAGACGCGGACGCGTATTTGCGGGTGATCGCGGAGAAAGAGCCGCTTGACGATCTGCAGCAGCTTGGAAGCGGCTTCGAATTTGAAGTGAAGGACGGCACCGCGCTGGAAGTGGTATTTCGCGCCCATTCCGAAAGGGTAGTGCCGACGGAGGAGCTGTCGCTGACGAAGACGGGGAGGCTGTCGCGCAAGGAGCTGTCGAAGTCGAGCCGCAATAAGCTGATCCAAGACGTTGTCTGCAGCTGCGCGCTCCGGATCGCCCGCGACTTGACGTCGCTCCTCCCCGTGCAGAAGGTCGTCGTGCACGCGGTGGACGAGCTGGTCGATACGGCTGCCGGGCGGTTAGAGGAATACACGATCCTGTCCGTCGCTTTCGAGCGCGGGCCGCTCTTGGCGCTGCAGTTCGAACGGATCGATCCGTCGGATGCCGTCCGCAGCTTCCCGCATCGGATGTCGTTCGCGGCAGTCACCGGTTTTCAGCCGGTAGAGCGGCTTCATATATCATGATAGAATCATAGATTATAGATAGACGATTTCTTATATCGGAGGAGTATTGGTTGCAGCAATCACAGTCAGCTTGGTCTAGACCTGCGAATATGTTTCTATTGCTTTGCGCTGTTTTTATCGGTTATTTCATGTTTGGGGTTTCGGAAAATATTAAGGGACCGGCGCTTCCCCGCGTGCAGGACGAGTTTGGCATCAGCGAGCTTTCGATTGGCTTCGTGCTGTCGCTCAACTCGGTCGGCTTCTTGCTGGCGTGCAGCTTCGCGGGCATTCTCGTCCGGCGCATCGGCCTGCGCGCGGGGCTCTTGATCGGCTTCGGCGGGATGGCGGCTTCCGGGCTCCTGTTCGGAACGGCGAACGGGGCAGCGGCTTTCGCCTTCGCTTTCTTCTTTCTGAATTTATGCAACGGGTTGCTTGAGATCAGTTTAGGGTATGCGACCGCGAGACTTTTTACGAAAAACACCGGCTTTATGATGAATTTGTCTCACTTCTTCTACGGTTTCAGCTCTATGCTTGCGCCGATTGCGGCAACCTTCGCGATGGGCTGGAGCCCCTTCGGAGCGGAACACGCTCTCGGTTGGCGCGGGATGTTTATTCTGATGCTGGCGGTGTGCGCTCTGCCGATGCTGCCGGCCGCATTGGCGCGGTTCCCGGGGGATGCGTCGAAGGCGGACAAGGGGTCTGGTTCGGCGGGCGGCGGCAAGCAGGGCGGTTGGCGAGTCATCGCGAGGGATCCGATCGCTTGGTTCGTCGTGGTCATGCTCTCGCTTGGCATGATGGCGGAGATCACCGCTGGGAGCTGGCTCGTTATTTATATGGAGAAAACCTACGGCTGGGCCAATGTTCGTGCATCCACGATGCTATCCGCGTTCTTCCTATGTTTTACCGCGGCGCGGCTCGTGCTGGGGCCGGTCACGGACCGGATCGGCTTTGTGAAGTCGATCATCGTGTTTGCTGGATTTGCCGGTGTGTGCTCGGTAGTGGCGGTGTTGACCGGCGAGAGCGCCGCATGGCTGCTGGCCGTTGCCGGTATCGGCATTGGGCCGATCTATCCGACGGTGATGGCGTTCCTGGCCAAGCGTTACGCGGATTACAGCGATACGGCGATCAGCTTTACGGTAACGATGATTGGCATTTTCGGTGTGCTCGGCAATTTCGCGATTGGCGCCATCTTCGATCTGTTCGGCTACGAGGCGGGGTACTACACCGCAGGTGGCTGTGCGCTGCTCTGCGCGGCGGCGGCAGCGGTGCTGTTTGCGAAGCTGAAGGCACGCGGGCAATTGTTGTAGACGGCGCCGCCCCTCCATCGCGTACCCGCCGCTTGAGGCAACGGCCTCCGAACGCCCACGGGTAAACTAAGTACAAATCATGTACTTCGTTCATCGGAGTTGGCCATGGACATACAAGCAAGTGCATTTGATGTACTTAGTTTGGGCTGTTTTGCGGGATTCGGCGGAAATTCGCTCAACTAAGATCATGGAATGTACTTAGTTACCGTCGGGTCGCCCAAAACGATGAAACTAAGTACATGGAATGACCTTTTACGATCGGCCGGGGTATAAGAGCGAGCCCCTAGCACGAAAGACGCGGACTGCCGCACCTTCGTGCAAGGGGCCATTTTATCAAAATATAAAATCCTCATCCCGCAGCGGTTCCACGTTCGTTGTACGAATGTAGCCGTTGCCTTTCTTCGAGAAGAAGTCATGCTGCTTCGTATGCGTCTGAATTCCGTTGAAGACGATCGGATTGACGTCCTCCTCTGGAAACCGAGGCTCCAGCCCCAAGTTCATCAACGCCTTGTTGGCGTTGTAGCGCACGAAGCGTTTCACTTCCTCAGCCAAGCCGATTTCAGTATACAACTCCTCCGTGTACCGTTCCTCGTTCTCGTGCAGCAGCTCCAGCAAGCCGTCGAACACCGCAAGCACCTCCGCCTGCTCCTCAGCGGACAGCTCCGCAAACACCTCCTGCGCCAGCACGCCGACGTACAACCCGTGGATACTCTCATCTCTCAAGATCAAGTCGATGATTTCACCGCTGCTCGTCATCCGCCCCTGGCCCGCCAAATATAGCGGATAGAAGAAGCCGCTGTAGAACAAGTAGCTCTCGAGCAACACCGACGCCGCCATCGCCAAATACAAGCTCTTCGGCGAATCAATCCCACGGTAGTACCGTGCAATCACCTCCGCCTTCAACTGCAATCGCGGATGCTCCTCAACCCACCGAAAAATCTCGTCAATCTCTTCACCCGTCGCAAGCGTCGTGAAGATGCTGCTGTACGACTTCGCGTGAATTTGCTCCATCATGCTCATGAAGCTCAGCACCGCCTTGCGCTGCAGCCCGTCCACATGCTCCAGAATGCGTGGCATCCCCACACCGCCCTGCACCGTATCCAATAAGGTCAGCCCGCCGAGCACGCGCATATACGTTTGCTGCTCGGCCGCGCTTAACGTCAGCCAGGACATTTTGTCGTCGGACAGCGGAATTTCCTCATCCGTCCAAAACTGCATCACATTCTGATTCCAAAATTGCGCCGAATACTCGTCATCCGGCCGGTTCCAATTGACTGCTTTCATAGGCGCCATAAGGCATGTTCCCCCTAGTATCTTCATTAAACAGAGCAGCTGACGCAATCTTCGATCGACAGCCGGTTCGTTCGCGTGTAGTAGAGCGACTTCAGCCCAATCCGAGCGGCGTAAATATAGTACCGCGCAAGCTGCCGCGTGGAGACGTCACTGTTCACATGGAGCACCGTTGAGATCCCTTGATCGACATGCTCCTGAATGTCTGCGATCAGATTGAGCACCTTGAACTGGTCCATCTGATACGCGGATTTATAATAGAACATATTGTCCTTGCTCAAATAAGGCATCGGATAATACGTCGTCGAATTCGCGTACGTGCGCGTTTCGATCTGTGAGACGACCGGCATGACACTGGATGTGGCATTCTGCACATAAGAGATGCTCTGCGTCGGCGCAATCGCCAACCGATACGCGTGATACAGCCCATGCCGCTGCACCTCACCCTTCAGCAACGCCCAATCTGCAGGCGACGGCACCTCCATCCCCGCGAAGAGCGCCTTCACACGCTCCGTACGCGGACGGTAATCGTTCGCCAAGTACTTCCCGAAGTAATTCCCGTTCGCGTACTCCGACCGTTCAAACCCTTCAAACACAACTCCCCGGTCCCGCGCGATGTCCTTGCTCGCCTCGAGCGAATAATAATTCATCATCATGAAAAAGGTTCGCACAAAGTCCCGGGCTTCGTCGCTCTCATAGGCAATCCGGTGCTTCGTCAAAAATCCGTGCAAATTCATCGCACCGAGGCCGACCGAATGCAGCTCGCGGTTTGCTTTGGCCACGCCGGGCGCATTCGTGATGGACGTCATGTCGCTGACGGCGGTGAGCGCGATCATCCCTTCGCGAACGGATTCCCGCACCTTGCGCAACCCCATCACATTGGCAATATTCAAGGATGCAAGGTTACAGCTAATGTCGCGCCGAATGACATCCGGCTCGCCGTAGTTTCGGATGTCCGACGTCTCCTGCAGCTGGAAAATTTCCGTACACAGGTTGGACATCCGAATATCCCCGATCCCCTTCAGCGCATGCGCACGGTTCGCGTTCGACTTGTTCATGATGTACGGGTACCCCGACTCCAGCTGGAGCACCGCAATTTTCACCAGCATGTCCCGCGCGCTCATGACCGCTCTCTTCTTGACGCGCTCATCGGCGAGCAGCCGGTCGTACATGACGTCCAAATCCATGTCGTCAAGATGCTGTCCATACGCCTGATACACGGAGTACGGCCCAAACACATGAAGCGGCTCATTCTCCTCGGCCAACCGATAGAATCGATTCGGTACGATCAAGCCGATCGACAATGTCTTAAGCCGCGCCCGCTCATCCGCGTTAATCTTCTTGCTGTCGAGAAATTCAACCACATCCCAGCCGAAGATGTTATAGTACCCTGCGCCGGAGCCCTTGCGCTGGCCCATCTGATCGGCGTAGGAGAACCCGTCCTCCAGCAGCTTCAGCACCGGCATGATCCCTTTCGCCGCGCCTTCCACGCCCTTGATCGGCTCGCCGCGGCCGCGCAGCTTCGATAAATTCACCGCGACGCCGCCGCCGATCTTGGACAGCTGCATGCACGTATTCAGCACGTAGTTGATCGAATTCAGTGTATCGTCCATCTCGAGCAGGAAGCAGGACACCATCTCGCCGCGGCGGCTTCTTCCGGCGTTCAGGAACGTGGGGGTGGCCGGCTGCAGCCGCTGCTCCATCATGGAGACGGCCAAGCGGCAAGCCGTCTTCACATCGCCGCGCCCGAGGTACAGCGCCGTAATCGCCGCGCGGTCCGGGTAATGCTCCAGGTAGAGCGAGCGGTCGTCCGTCCGCAGCGCGTAGTCGGTATAAAATTTAGACGCCGCCATATAGGAGGCGAATTCGAACGGAATTCCGTGCGCCGCCCGGTACACTTCCTCTACTTCCGTTTCGGTATAGTGCTTGTACACATTTTCATAATAGTTATGCTCAATCAGGTACCGCACCTTCTCCGACGCGGAGGCAAACCGCATGCTCTTGCGCCGCACTTCGTCCATGAACGCTTCAACGGCCTCCCGGTCCTTCTCTAATTGGTAGAACCCGTCCGCGCCGCGCTTCATCAATTCGTTGTTCAGCTCAATATGCCGCAAGTTGACCGACCTCCCAAATAAAGTAATCCACATCATGTTTGGTGCCGGACAGCTCGAATTTGCCGATGACCGGCACCCCGTACGCCGCTGAAATCCGGTCCGCGCTGAGCGCAAACCGTTCGCCCCAGTTGCGGTTACCGCTCGCGCCGACGCCCCGCAGCCTTTCGCGGTTTCTCTGGAGGAAACGCAGCACCTTCTCGGGCACATCCCCGAAGCCGGTCGTATAAGTAATGAGAACGTAAGGCTCGTCCAGCGTCATCGATTCTTCGATTTGGACCGACCGGAAGGGCAGCTTCTGAATAAACCGGCGAACATTGCCCGTTCTGGAATCGTAAGCGATCAACATGTGCATCCAAACTCTCTTTCATCTGGGTATTCCAACATCAAAAAAAAGCGCACCCGGCGATAAGGGACCGGATGCGCTATGAAATCAGCGAAAACAACGCAAAAGCCATTGGCTCTTGCCCGTGTCACCTGCCCCATCGACCGTAGGGAGTGTGCATAAGACTAGGCAGGTCTCCTGGCTCGGAAATCGAACGTGAGGCTCCGCCTTCCCAGCTGAACGCCAGTGGCAAACACAGGATCTCACTCTTTCCTTACAGTGGCGGGACCGCGCCGGCGTTTCACCGGACTTCCCTATTAAGCTTCTCCGCTAGATCTATGAATCTAGTAGAGGAAGCACCTAATCTCTTACAATATGTAGTTGGTAATAATCAATCTACCCCAATATGTTGTGGTTGTCAACATCGAATGCTGTGGCATGTCAAACAAGCCGCACGCCATACAATGAAAGTGGGAGGTGCGGCTGATGATACAAGATCAAGCTCGTGCGATCGAGAAGAGGTCCATATGGAAAGAGATTTGGCCTGCGGTAGCGTCCATTGCGGCCACCGTCGTGTTCCATACGATACATATGATCGGGGTGCTGGCCGCCGCCGGAGCATCGTCGCTCGCGCACCACGTTCATGCGCATCATATGAACAGCGGCGGAGGCGGCGCGGGAATGGAGTGGCTGTCTTGGCTCGGATGGGGCATTAACGGAATTACGTTGCTGTTTGCGGTTCATTTGCTCGTCTCGTATTTCCGCCACCGCAGTTCCGACCGCCGCAGGGCTTCGTCGCATCTGGCCGTTTGTCTCATTTCTTTTGTCATCGTGTTTGTTACGATCGGACTCAGTCTGTAAGCCCTGCCCCGGTGTCCTCGGTATATGGTACAATTGGGAAAACCGCGGAATGGGGCGTTAATTCTATGAAAACATTCAAAGCTTTCGTAGTGGACCAAGGCGGCAACGATCAAGTGACCAACGGTATCCAACACTGGAGCGCCGATCGGCTTCCCGAGGGCGATTTGCTCATTCGGACAGCGTATTCCAGTGTGAATTATAAAGATGCATTGGCTTGTAAGGCGAACAGCAGGATTGTGAAAACATACCCCCACATCCCAGGCATCGACGCGGCGGGCATCGTTGCAGAGAGCGGTAACCCCGCGTTCCAGCCGGGCGACGAGGTGCTCATCACCGGGTACGAGCTCGGCGTCAGCCGCCACGGCGGATACAGCGAATACGTGCGCGTGCCTTCGGCGTGGGCCGTGCCGCTTCCCGCCGGGCTTACGCTGAAGGAGTCCATGATCCTGGGAACGGCGGGCTTTACCGCGGCCCAATCGGTATGGGAGCTGGAGAAGAGCGGCATCACGCCGGGGAGCGGGCCGGTCCTTGTGACCGGCGCGTCAGGCGGGGTGGGCAGCTTGGCGGTGGCGATCTTGGCCAAGCTGGGGTATGAAGTGATTGCCAGCACGGGGAAAATGGACATGCACCGCGACCTCTTGACAGCGGGAGCAAGCTCGGTGATCACGCGCGAGGACATCCTCGAGGGCGGAAGCCGTCCGCTGCAGAAGCAGCGATGGCTTGCTGCGGTGGACACCGTCGGCGGCGGGACGCTCGCGGCCGTCCTCAGCCAAATCCGCTATGGCGGAGCGGTGACGGCATGCGGCTTGACCGGTGGAGCCGAGCTGCCGGCAACGGTGTACCCTTTTATTCTGCGCGGTGTGAGGCTTATCGGCATCGACTCCGTCTATGCAAGCCAGGAAACCCGCCGTGTCATCTGGGAACGGCTCGCCTCGGCCTATAAACCGAGTGCACTCGAATCGATGAGCCGGGAGATCACCATGGAGCAAATCGGCAGTACGGTGGCCGGCATGCTGCAAGGGGAGGCGAGAGGGAGGACGGTCGTGGCAATCGGGTGAGGAGTATGGCTCGGCTCACCCGTGCAGCTTTAATCCATGACCGTTGTCGGTGTCGCTTCCTTCACGATGATCACAGCATCATACGCTTTGTCCGGTATCATCTTAATGGTGTAAAACATCTTTGAGATCTTGTACCAAGACTGAAAATCATCGCCTACGTTCATCATCTTTTGCTCTTTTGTCAAAATATCCGATAGTTCCTTCGACGCTCTCGCTTGTTCAAATCCAACGTAGAAGATATTGGATTCTACCTTGCCGAATGCATCAACCAATTCATTATGGTTCTTTATGGTATGGATTTTCCTTTCACCGGCACTATGGTTTTGGGCTTGAAATTCGCTTTTGATCAGGTCCGTGCCAATAGCGAAATACGCTGAACCATACTGTTCATCTAAATAATTTCCCATGGATTTGTAGCCCGCTGGAGATGCGGACGTTTTTTCAATATGTCCGTTATGCCCGGAGATCAACACTTTATCATGACCTCGGGCTGCTTCAAATTCGACAATCCATTGCAAATTCTCAGCTAAATATTGATCGCGGAGCTGCGAGTAGTTCCCTTCATGCAGGAAGAGCTGTGTGCGCTGCTTCATGACTCTCGCAAATTGTAACGCAAAGGCGAATGATTCTTGAGATGATTGTTCTATATAAACCGTTTCATTCGATTGTAAATCCGAGATGATCTGGTCGAGTGTACGATCCAATTCTTCCAACTGCTTCGTAGATAATTCCCGCATCGTATCATTGGACACATGCGCTAATCGGGCTGAATAGGTTTGGGCGGCTTCAACGTTTACGGCTTTATAATAGTCCAACAGGCCTTGTTTGCTGTAATCGTAACGCTGCATGTCATTGCCGTAGAAATAGATTTTCTCATCTTCGCCCGCCGCGGCATTGTAATCGTGCATCCACTGAACAAGATCAATCATTTGTTTTGTTTTATAGATACCGTAATCAAGTGCGTATACAGCTTCCTTCGCTGTGCCAATTCCCTCCACGATGAACCGATTGATCTGCTGCCCGCCCCCAAAATCACCTTCTAATACAAATACGCGTACTTGATCGTTTGTCATCAATGCTTCAAATACGTCTCTCTTCAATTCCTGCAGCTCGACATTCCCATGGGTTGCTTCACCCAAGCCGATAATCTTCGCATCTTCCGGAATATCGATTTGCCCGATCGTTGTCACGTATTGTTCGGCTCCCTCAACCGCTTCTCCGCCGCCGCAGCCTGCGATCAGAGCAGTAAGGAAGATGGAGATCATCACGAAAGTAAATTTGTAATAAGTCATTATTTTAAAGCAGCCTCCTCCACAAATATCCAAACCATAAGTTTACATGATCCATTTTAAGGGTGAAAGTTTAAGAGAGTGACCGGAAGAAGTTTAAATTTCGTTTAAAAATGAGCGGGCGGTAAAGTTCGTTTATAACTGTTCTAGCACTTTTTTCTGTATAAGCACCGCAATACAATGGAATTGTCGGGCCGGCGAATTCGAAGGAAAGGAGCTGATCAACATGATTCAGTATAGCGAGGTGATCTCCGTCTAACGGCGGAGATCCCGATAACGGAGGGCCGAAAGGCCCTCTTCATTTATATATGGTAATTTTTTCTTGTCAGCGTGATGGGGGTTCCTTATACTTTAGGTATTCTCCTGTGGAGGAACGGGGTGCCACAGTTTTTTTGTTTTTCACTATAAAAAATGAAGAAAGGAGGCGGGCGGCATGTTGGGCGTTGCAGTGGAGTTTGAGCGTCAATATGGGCTTGCGCATGTGAATCGTTACGAGGAGGATATGGATTGTGAATTACAGAAATGGGAGAGATGTGCTTCCCCCTAGTTTGCTTCGCGAGGTACAGAAGTACACTCAGGGTGAGATGTTGTATATCCCCAAGCCGACGCAGCGGGCGAGCTGGGGGGAATTGAGCGGGACGAGACAGTGGATTGCCGAACGCAATCAAGAGATTAAGCGGTACTACGCGAGCGGATGGACGATCCCGGACCTGGAACGGAAATATCACCTGTCTGGGGAGAGCATCCGGAAAATCATCGTGAAATCGCGCTAACGTATTCGTGGATTGGAGGAACCTATGTCCATCGTTCATACACCCCCGGAGAAGATCATCAAGCAGTTGGCGGGGGAATTGTTGTTCAGTGTAAAGACGGATCTGCTGCCGAACGGCCATTTCGGTGCGCAGTGGGTTACCGTGACAGAAGAAGAGATTAAGGTATTTACGGCGGACGGCGGCGTGTCCTTGAAGCTTGCCGTCCATGAAGTGAAGGAAGCGCGGGTGATGGACGGTGTCGGCGGGGGAACGCTCCTCGCCGACATGCAGGGTGGGCCTGTTGTGGTGGCGAGATATACAGCCGCATTGTCCTCTGTGTTTGCCTTCGCGGCGAAGCTGATTACGGCTATTGCGAAGCAGGAGGAGCGTCCGGTCGCCGGAGCGAACGAGTTTCCGCGATATTGCCCGCGCTGCGGCAGTCCGCTGTCGGAAGGCTCGCAAGTGTGCCCGGTTTGCAAAAATAACGGCAAAGTTCTGTTACGCATGCTCCGTTACGCGAAGCCGTATAAGTTTAAGATGGCCGCTGCGGCGGTATTGCTCGTATTGACGACAGCGGTGGAGCTCGTTCCGCCGTACCTTACCAAGGTGATGATCGACGACGTGCTTCAGCCAGGGGCGATCGGCCCTGCTTTGCTGCTCGTCGTATTGGGATTAGGAGCGACGACGCTGATGATGTCGGTCATGCAATCCGTACGGGGCTTGATCGGCGTGTGGGTAGGCTCGAAGCTGATGGGCGATTTGCGGAAAGATGTATACGCTTCCTTGATGAAGCTGTCGCTCGCTTATTTCGACCGCAGGCAGACGTCTCAGTTCATCGGACGCGTCAACAGCGATTCCGAGGCGATGCGGCAGTTTATGACCGACGGGGTCATCTGGGTGACCGGCGAGTCGCTGCGTTTTGTTTCGATCTTCGTCATCATGTTTTCGCTGGATTGGAGGCTGACGCTGTTCGCCTTGCTGCCGATGCCGGTCATGATTGCGGTGTCTTTAACGATCTGGCCGAAGATCGGACGCCGATGGTATCAGCAGTGGCGTTCCATCTTCCGGTTAAACGTGCTGGTGGGCGATTCCCTCCAAGGGATTCGGGTCGTCAAGGCGTTCGGTCAAGAGTCGACCGAGATGTCGCGCTACACCGCGGTGAACAAGGAGCTCGTTCGGAACAATATCCGCATTGAGGGATTATGGCAGGTGATGTTCCCGCTCTTCTCCCTGATCGCCGGCGCCGGTACATTGCTGATCTGGTATAACGGCGGGCAGTCCGTCATCCGCTCGGAGCTGCAGCTTGGCGTTCTGATGGCGCTCATTACATATCTCGGCATGCTGTTCGGGCCGCTGCAGTGGATCAGCCAGATGATTAACTGGACG
>Ga0180215_1003224_pt1 | contig 15540 bp, 17 predicted proteins | sample eDN3rd37CBELigBY_FD_128871 | JGI IMG/M metagenome (GOLD analysis project Ga0180215, IMG submission 128871) | Enriched backyard soil microbial communities from Emeryville, California, USA - eDNA 3rd pass 37_C BE-Lig BY (version 2) (version 2) | ecosystem: Environmental > Terrestrial > Soil >...
ACTGAAGATAACGCAGCTTGTCCTTTTGCATGATTTCCACTAGTTTGTGAGGACTGATCCATTTTTGTCATAATAGTCCATACACCCGCAGCCATAACCAAACACAGTCCAAACGTTAGCAAGCCCCAATATCTTTTCATCAATAAACCCACCACGTCACCTCCGAGCATATTCTATTGTTCATGCTGTTATATATCATCGAAACTTTCAGTATTCATAGTATAACAAATAGAATATTCGAACAATAATCATAAGCTCAAGGTTTTAGAAAATATAAATCTATTTAGAATTGGCAATCATCAATCAGGTATAACTTTCTTTTAAACAATACAAAAGAGGAAGCGATATACTGATTAGCAGATCGCTTCCTCTTTGTTCCTTTTTATTGATTGCGTAAATTTAATAATTTCTGTTTCAATTCATTTTCCATCGAAATTAATTCCTGCTCAGCCTGGTGCCGCTTCGTACGGCCTTCTGCCTGAATCCGCAGTGTTTCTTCTAAAGTTGAAACTAGATTTTCCTGTGTTTTCTTTAAGGTCTCAATATCAACAATGCCGCGTTCATTTTCCTTAGCTGTTTCAATTGTATTGGTTTTTAACATCTCAGCATTCTTCAAAAGCAGATCGTTTGTTGTTTTTGATACTTGTTTTTGAGCCTCTACCGCATGCCGCTGTCTGATTAAAGTTAACGCAATGGCTATCTGGTTCTTCCAGAGTGGAATAGCTGTCATAATCGAAGATTGAATTTTCTCTACTAACGCTTGGTTCGTATTTTGAATCAGCCTGATTTGCGGAGCACTTTGTGTTGTAATTTGTCTGCTTAGCTTTAAATCATACATCCGTTTTTCAAGTCTGTCAGCAAATTGAAGCATATCATTGACATCCTGGTAATCCATTTGATCCTGACTTTTCTCAGCTTTTCTTTTTAATTCTGGAATTGTTTTTGTCTGCAGTTCCTCAAGCTTTATTTCACCTGCTGCAATGTAAACATTAAGCGCTAAAAAGTAATCCTTATTTTTTTCATATAGCTGCTCAAGCATCATATTATCAGTCATTAATGCTTTTTTACAGTGATCAAGCTTCACGCTGATTCGATCAATTTGAGCCCCTGTTTTTTGATATTTGGATAGCACTTCGTTGACAGAGGATGAAATCTTCCCAAATAGCTTTGAGAAAAAATTACGTTTTTCAGGCTGCAGCTCATCCGGATTTACCTGTTCAAGCTTGCGCATTAAGTCGCCTAAAATATCTCCTATTTCACCGACATCTTTATTTTGAACATGTTCAAGCATAGAATGTGAAAAACTTAATAATTTTGATTGCGCCTGTGTACCATACAGGGAAATGGCCTGATGATTACGCGGATCAATTTGCTCTGCAAGTCCTAATGCCTTTTGTTTATTTTCTTCCGTCAGCGTATCAAGCACCCTCATGGGTCTTTCTTGCTCTCTTTGGAGCTCTGTTGTGTTGTTTGCTATATCCAGTTCTCCAAATGGATTGTCCAATAAACTATCTATTTCAGTTGAAGATTTTCGTTCAGACATCCGTTATCGCCTCCTGTTATCTTGATCAGTAGGACTTTGAATCAAGGTTTTCTTGGCAAAATCTAATTCAAAGTTTAAATTATCAATATCATCCTCTAAAACGGCATATAAGTCTTTCTCTAACGTATCGGTTAGTCTGTTCATCGTGATCCTAGTATCCTGCAAGGAATGAGTAAGTTCAGGTGTTTTCGCTGGCTGAGAATGTAGAAATGCATATTTTTCCGATATTTCAACAAGAGAATCCAAATTCTTGTAATAAAAGCTTTCGGCTTGATAAAAGCGTTTAGGCTCTTTTTTTGTAATCCCATAAATCTTATTCGCTAAGCGGACAATTTCAAGATTTTGTTTTATGTTAGTTAAGCTCCTTGTACGAAACATGGCTTTTTGCAATCGATTTATTTTCAGCTTCGCTTCTTTTAGATTCTTCTTAATGTACTGGTATTCCCTTCTTGTAAGGCCATTTTCCCGTAAGAATTTGGAATAATGAAACCATTTTAAAAGCAATGCTATAGCTGCTCCGCCTAATAATCCATACAGCATAGAGAAAATAATGGTTTGTTCAAATGCAAAATAACTAACCAGCCCAATGATAACAAGAGTGGATGCACCTGCAAACGAGCGGAATAAAAATTGAAAAAAGGCTTTCATAACAAATCGACTCCTGTTCTACCGATCTTTAACATAAGCATAATCGCCATTAAACAGATCCCTTCAAACAACTTCATTAACGACCTTAATCAAAATCTATGCGAATTTGATAATCAGTAATACGAAAAAAGACATAAGAAGGTTTCCCTTTCATCTTTATTTTAAGCGAGCTTGTCGATAATTGCTACTTGTTTGAATAAAATTGGATACTAAGCATTAGACCTGTCTAAGTCTAGAGACTTAGATGCTGGAACACCTATATTTGATTGTCAATCGTAATACATTTCCCTACTTAGGCTAAGCTTAATGAAAGGAAAATGACGTGAAAAATGGAGTGTTTTAATGACCAACACTCCATTTATATTGTATTATTTCCATTATTTTTGATTCTGCAGCTCTGAAATCTGCTCATACAGAATGTCTTCAATGATTGGGTGATAACCTAAATAGTCACAAAGAATATAATCAGGACCATGTTCCCTTTTTATTTTTTGAATTGTTTTTTCAATTTTCTTCATTAAAATACCTGTAAAAAAGAGATAGGGTATAACAAAAATCTGCTCCACCTCATCTTGTCTAAGTCTTTCAAGTGCCTGCTCAAAGCTTGGCTCTGCAGCTGTTAAGAAACATACCTGTACCTGCTTCACAAACGATTTTTGCTCTAACAGCTTCCCAATCGTCGTCAAGTCTCTTTTTACATCAGGATCACTGCTGCCACGTCCAACTAATAAGACAGATGCATTTTGTTTGATTGGGATAGATGTCTCCTTAATTCTTTCTAACAGAATCTCAATCATTTTCTTATGTACCCCAATTGGTTTTCCAAACTTTAATTCTATTTTAGGAAAACGAGATTGTAGATGGGCAATTTCTTCCGGTATATCTTCCTTAGCATGGGCGGCTGTCAACAGTAAAATTGGTACAGCAATAATCGTTGTGGCACCTTTATTTACACACCGTTCAAAGCTTTCCGCTATACTTGGTTCTGCAAGCTCTAGGAACCCAATTTCTTGTATGGGAGCATCAACTTTTTGCATCACTTTTTGAATAAAAGCAACAGCTTCATCTGCCGCTTGTTTCACCCTGCTTCCATGGCATATATATAAAATAGCCTCCATTTACATATTTCACCTACTATTAAACGAAAAGTCCAATAGACACTGTTTTCGCTTATTCATATTGTATACTGATTATGAATGTATAAAAAGAAAAAGAGGAAAAATAAATTCCTCTTTTTACTTTATTATGATCTTTACTTTTTAGATTAAATCATTATCTTTTAAATATTGAATAACCAGTTCAACACTTTCTTCGATTGAACTATTATTCGTTTCAATAACGATTTCTGGGTTTTCAGGCTCTTCATATGGAGAGCTGATTCCTGTAAAGTCTTTAATAATCCCCTGCCTAGCCTTTTCATAAAGACCCTTTGGATCTCGTTCTTCACAAGTATCAATTGGACATTTCACATAGACTTCAATAAATTCCTTCTCATTAAGTAAGTCACGGACAAGCTTTCGGTCCGCTTGGAATGGTGAAATAAACGCTGTTAAAACTACCTGGCCAGCATCTACAAAAAGCTTTGAAACCTCACCTATTCTTCTGATATTTTCAGTACGATCCTCTTCTGAAAAACCTAAATCCTTATTAAGACCATGTCGAACATTGTCACCATCTAAGACATAGTTTCGAACATTTTCACTATATAATCGGCTTGCAATTGCATTCGCTAGTGTTGACTTTCCTGAACCGGAAAGGCCAGTGAACCAAAGAACAAAGCTGTTATGTCCATTTTGCTTTCTGCGGTCTACTTTTGTTATGGATTGTTCATGCCAAACGACATTTGTACTTTTACTCAACACAATTCCCTCCTACTATTAAGATTGAACAGCGTGACGCTTCAATCCGTTAATTAAAATTTCTACAACTTCCTTACGGCTGAAAGTACTAGGAGGAATTTCTCCGCTGCGAAGCATTTCTCTAACCTTTGTTCCAGATAAAATCACGTGATCTTCTTTTCCATGTGGGCATGTTTTAGCAGAAGCCATGTTTTCACATTTTGTGCAATAGAAGCTGTGCTCAAAGAACAGCAGTGTGATTCCTAATTCATCAGCTGTAAAGTTACTAAAAATCTTTTGCGCGTCATATGTACCATAGTAGTTACCTACTCCGGCATGATCACGGCCAACGATAAAATGAGTGCATCCGTAGTTTTTTCTCACCATAGCATGGAAAATCGCTTCTCTTGGACCTGCATAACGCATTGCCGCAGGGAATACTGCCAAGAATACACGATCAAGCGGGTAATAATTTTTTAATAAGGCTTGATAGCTTTCCATTCTTACATCTGCAGGGATATCATCAGATTTTGTTTCCCCTACAAGTGGATTTAAGAAAAGACCGTCTACTGTTTCAAGAGCTGTTTTTTGAATATATTCATGGGCACGGTGAACTGGATTTCTTGTTTGGAAACCAACTACTGTTTCCCAGCCTTTTTCAAGGAATGTTTTTCTTGTATCAACTGGATCTAAATGGTACTCACCAAATTGCTCTCTTTCAATACGTTTTACTAATGTGATTTTACCGCCAACATATACATTTCCGCGGTCAAACATTTTCTTAACTCCAGGATGTTCAAGTTCAGTTGTTCCATATACATTTGCCGCTTCTTTTTCTTTATTAGGAACATAGATATCTTCAATTGTAATAACACCATATGTTGATCCATTAAATTCTAAGCGAACTTCTTCTCCAACCGAAATTGTGCTTGCTTTATCTGAAGAAACCGGTAATGCAATTGGAATACTCCAAACATGACCAGAAGCAAGGCGCATACTGTTTACAACGGATTCATAGTCCTTTTGAACAAGGAAGCCTTCAATTGGACTGTAGGCGCCTGTTCCAATAAGTTCTAAATCACTTAAACTGATATTATCTAATTCAATTGATTTTTCAATTGCTGAATAATCATATTCTGCGTTCCAACGATTAATTAATGTTCCACCATGTGGGATACTTAATGCCATTTCATATTCCTCCTAATTACATTAAACATATTTTTTTAGTGTGAATTAATGAAAGAAAGAATTAAATTCCTTCCCCATTTTCATAGTACGAGCGTTTGTCTTGTTGGATTGTTTTCACTAAGCTCAATATTCCAAATGTTGCGGCACTAACACTTAATAACACTATGACAGTATACATATCCTTGTCAACAAATAATTTCATCAATCCGTATGAGATAACTAATGAAAAAACAGGTGATACAATCCATACCTTTACAATTTTACTAATTACTTGCTTATTTACGGTATTTTTTCCTTTTTTTGCAACACCAATGCCCATAATAGCTGTACTTGTGACCTGTGTTAGCGGGACGGGTAAACCAAATATGGATGCGATAATCACAAGCAATGATCCTGTACCTGAAATCGTTACACCCTCAAGCAGAGAAAATCTTGTGATCTTTTTTGCATTGGTTTGAAGGACATTTCCGCCAAGAAACATCGCACCTGTAGCAATACAAATCCCCCCAAGAAGGATTCCGGTACCCATTGAAACTAAATTGGCTCCCACTAATGGTCCAATTGCATTAGCTACATTATTCATTCCTGCCGAAAATGCTTCTAAAAAACCAACAATAATAACAAAAATCGTAAGTATCCTTTGGGCCTTTTTCTCTTTTAATTGCGGATATTTACGATTCACTCTGGTAATAACCTTACCCAAAAGAAACGCCATCGTGAAACCAACCGCAGGTACGATAACCCAAAAAGAGGCGATGACTAAAATATTATCAATGTATAAAGCCTTCTGAGCAATCCCGACACCAACAATTGAACCAACAGTAATTTCACTTGTCGAAAGAGGAATCCCTAGCAGATTTGCAATAAACAGTGAAATAGCAGCAGACGATAATATAATTAATACTACTTGTGCATTTAATAAATCGGATGGAATGATACCAGACCCGATGGTTTTGGCTACTTCACTTCCCCCGATAACTGCTCCCAAGAAAATCGCAATCCCGCATATGATTAATGCATTTCTTCTAGATTTGATTGCACCAGATCCATATGCCACACTAATGGAGGCCGCGGCTCCGCTTGCACCGATATTCATGGCAAAAAAAAGTGCCACGATAGCTGCTACATAAGTCAATGTCATGTTAGTTTACCTCTTATTTATTGATGAAGTCCACATTCAGTTTTGTTCGTTCCAGTCCATCTTCCAGATCTTAAATCATCGATATTAATAGCCGGTGAGGTACATGGAGCACAGCCAATACTAGGATACCCATTATCATGTAACTTATTGTAATCTAGCTGTTGTTTATGGGCATAGCGCCAAATATCCTTCCAAGTCCAATGGATTAGTGGACAAACCTTCACTGATTTAAATTTATTATCTTTATTGATATACTCGGTATTTTTGCGTGATTCTGACTGATCTCTTCTTAAACCTGAAAGCCATGCTGTTGCTCCTGAAAGAACCTCAGTAAGCGGAAGTATTTTCCGAATTTCACAGCATTTATTTGGATTTGATTTCCATAGTTCTTCTCCAAATTGCTTAGCTTGCTCTTCAAGTGTTAAGCTTGGTTTTTTCATTTCAATTTGCAAAGATGGGTAACGTTCCTTCACTTTTTCAATTAATTCATATGTTTCTTTAAAATGAAGATTGGTGTCAAGAAAGACCACCTTTGCCTTTTCATTTACTTTGGAAATTAAATCAATAAGAACAATCCCCTCAATTCCAAAGCTACAAGCATACACTAATTGATCTCCATAGTGGGAATAAGCCCATTTTAAAGCTCCAAGGGCACCTTTTGTTTCATCATCATGAGAAAATTCAAATGACGATGCCAATTGGTCAAAATTTTCATAGGTTAATAACTCTGACATTTATTCTACCTTCTTTCTTTTAACATATGATTCTCTTAACTTGTCATTTCCCTAGATCATTGATTATCGATTCAGTTTTTTAACTAAAATAATTTAATAAATGTTTATTTTAGCCTTACCTTTTCAACTTTGTCTAATTGAATAACCTTTCCATCCTGGATAACAAGTGTAATCGATCCAAATTTCATTTCTTGAAGCAATTGTTTAAGCTGTTCAAACATTTTCTCAAGATTATTGTCTAACAAACTAAGTTCCTCCTTTCCTACAACGGAAATGGACTCATTTGTTTGGAGATTCCTCTCCAAAACTGAATAAACAATTCATACTCTTTAATAGTATGGTTCATTTTTTTTAAATTCTAACACAAATTCAAGCATTGTCAATAAGTACTATGTAATTACTCGGAATTAATTTTCTTAATTATCTTACCATAATGAATAATACAAGGTAAATCATTATTTGGTCATAGGTCCAATTAAATATCATCATCGTCTAGGCAAAAAAATAACAGTAATAATTCGAATTCAATCATTGAAATTCGAATTATACTGCTATTTACTTTCCTATTTCTTACTTGTCTTACTCCTCAACCAATTCTGAAATGGGAACTGTCGTTTGCTCATCCAGCGGACCCCTTAAATTTACGGTTACGGTTGATCCATCTTCATTCAATTTATCAATCCATACAGATGCTCCATGATACGTAACCTCAATTTCAGCTGAAGAAGATAAAATTTGTTTGACTCTGTTTACATCCATTGTGATTCCTCCTTTTTCATCATCAGTATAGTATTTTCATTTCATGTCATTCTTATTCTAAGAACGACAAAAAATAGTCGTACAACACAAAGTATTTGAATAAACTTGTACAAGCATCTGACAAAGACGGGGTGAAATAATGGGGGTATTTTTAAGCTATTTATTTTTAGGGCTCTCCTTGGCTGCTCCAATTGGGCCAATAAATGCTGCTCAGCTAGATAGAGGAATTAAAGAGGGTTTCCTAAATGCCTGGATGGTCGGGGTTGGTGCCATGATTGCCGATATGCTCTATATGGTAGCTGTTTATATGGGTGTTGTTCAATTTCTCGAAATACCGATTGTCAAAACCTTTCTTTGGTTATTTGGGTTCTTCGTACTCGTATACACGGGCATTGAATGTATTGCAGGAGCTGGGAAAATCGTATCCCAATCTAGGGACAATAAAGGAGAATCTCTCAATAAATCATTTTTCGCAGGTTTCTTTATGTCATTATCCAATCCTTTGACGATTCTGTTTTGGCTTGGTATATACGGTTCAATTCTTGCGAAAACAGTCCATACATACGATGCAAGCCAATTAATCATATACAGTGCTGCTATTTTCAGCGGGATTACCTTATGGGACCTGTTCATGGCTCTTCTAGCCAGTTCTTTTCGAAAACTATTGACTGCTAAAATTCTCGTTTTTATTTCAATTGTATCAGGACTTTCCTTAATAGGATTTGGCTTTTATTTCGGATATGAAGCTGTCAAGCTTCTTTTCCTTTAACCCCTTCTTAGACATCAACCAATTCCTTTCCTCTAGGGAATAGGAATTGGTATTGAACATACGATAATCAAATTTGAAACTCTCTACTAAAAGGTAGGCAGCTGATCTAAATTATTTTCCTTAATGCCATCTGGTTCACTACGGATAATGTCCCTTCCATATTTATGAAAGACATCAACATGTGCCAGCTTACCCTCTTTTGCTTCATGAAGGGCTGTCAGATAATCTAATTCTCGGCCATTTTCTGTTTTAAATGCTATGATGTCACCATCATCATTCTTTCTAACAGCTACAATTGACTCTTTCGTTGAGTCGGTACTATCACTTATTGCTTCCAATTGCGCCTGACCTTCTGCCTGCTGCTTATATTGTTGATAGATTTGATTGTAATCTTTTGACTCCATAATGTTTACCTCATCCTGACCCATTATTTTGTTCCAACATCCATTTTTTGATTATTCAGTGTCGGTTATATCTTTTTGAGGTTCCTCTTTAGACTCTATAACTGATTCCAATCCATAACCAGTTGCACTTGTTTCCAATACCTCTCGAACAGACTTGCCGTTCATGCCTTGTATTGATTGACCTTCAAATGAATAGCGATTTTCTTTATCCATCTATACTTCCTCCATTCTCAGTTTTATTAAAAGGATTTCTGTTATATGTTGTTCTATTTAACTTGAACCATACAGATTTATTGCTGATTATCAAAAAACGGCCGTTGAGAACTTTTATCTAAGTTAAAACTCATGTTTAGATAAAGGTAAAAAGAATTTGACCCCTCTTTTATTAAATGGCAGCATTTTCATATCGGCTAATAAATGACTGATATAACCTGCTATACAACACGTAAAAATACCTTCAATTCCAATTGACAATTCCAATTGATAGGCTATCACACCAAAGAATAAAATTCCCAAAATGGAGTGGGTATAACTTCGATGCGGAACTAAAGAGGCAGCAATGATAAAGATTCCAAGAAGCCATAACCAAGTTCTATCTAATGAAAATCCTGCAATGAGCACAGCTAGGCCGGTAACCGTTAGCATATGTCTCTGTTTAATGAAGGAAGATAGCATGATGATGACAATCCCCAACGTAATCCCAAACCACTTTGACGGTGTACTGCCCTCCAAATAACTATAAATCATTAGCAGGAAGCCGATAATACATGCTACTGTTCGTATAATTTTATGGGATATCGTTATCTTATTGCTTAATTTCCCATCAATATCGATGTCAGGAATTAATCCTGATACTGCTCCAAGACCAACAAATAAAATAGTCGTCGTTATATTTGTATGTACAATATTTGAAACAACTAATCCTGATACAGCTCCGATTGTTAAATGTGCTGATCCTTTCAATTTCTCTCCCCCTGACACTTTTTATGTATCTAAAAAAATAAACAAACAAAAAAGGAAACAGCAGCGCCGCTTCCTTTTTTGTTTCGTTACGGTCCGGACGGGACTCGAACCCGCGACCTCCTGCGTGACAGGCAGGCATTCTAACCAGCTGAACTACCGGACCAAAGTTATTCAAGTAACTTAAAAAAGAATTGCAATTGCGGGGACAGGATTTGAACCTGCGACCTTCGGGTTATGAGCCCGACGAGCTACCGAACTGCTCCACCCCGCGATAATAGAAATAAAAGTAGTATTCAATTACAAGGACTTTTATTAGTGTATAAAAATAAGCCTTTAAAGTCAACTGCATTTATGGATTATTCTCAAATCCTGATATGCAGAGAAGAAATCGCATGAAATGAACAGAAAATGTCCATATTAACGGTAGATGGGATAAGTAATTTCTAGACATAAGATTCATAGTCTTACTTCGCAGAAACAACTGATAACACAACGCATAATAAGGAGGATGTAATTCGTGGATCGCATGCAATTAGAGAAACTAGGAGATCAATTACGAGAAATTGGCCACAAAAGACGTCAACTAGCAGAGCAAATTTTTGAGGAGGTTCAGGATGGTGATAATCGTTCATCCACTGCCCTGTACCAGGAATTGAGTCAAATCTCTGATCAAGCCATCAGCATTATTACACGTCAAAAGGAAATGTTTGATCAGGAAATACAAAATAATATGTAACAAGTATAGCCTTCACATGTTAATATGATGAAGGCTTTTGATACGATTCCTTAAAAAACCATTTGTGATTTAAATGAGATAAATAAAAAGTAAACCACAACGTAGAAAAGGTCCAATACCACTTCCACTTCTTATAGGTAATCAACCTTGTGTATTTTACTGCAATTAATTCTAATGATGTAATGACCGATGAGTACGCTGCATAATATACTAATTTCACCAAACTACTTCTTTTTTCAGGATAATATAGGTTAAATAATACACATAAAGCTGGATAGATAAAGTATTCAAATGTAAAGCTTGTTTTTGTCGCGTTTTTAAAGAATAACCTTGATGGATAGCTAATAAGTCTCTTTTCTACCACTAGAAGTCCAAAAATCCAAGTAAGAAATTGCTTAGAGAAAAAGATAACCTCCGCTTCCCGCAGTCTATTTCGTTTAACGTACTTTAATAAAAGAAAAGACATGATAAACCAAGATGCCATTTCAATTTTCTTTTCGTAACTAATTTTCATCTACACCACCCCCACCTATCATTAATGTTCCTCAAAAGGTTGTAAAACATAATCAAGTGCTTCCTTCCAAAATATAGCTACGTCAAAATCAAAAAACACATGGAAATTGAGATACCATGTGTTTTTTGCTTCGAACTTATTTTTTTGCAAAATCAAGCAATTCCCACATCTGCTGAGGCTCTAGCTCTTTCTTATCATTCTTTTTCCAATGATGCTGCATGAACATGAGTACGATTCCAATTACGGCGATAAATATCAGACTGATAAAAAAACCTGGTCTGCTTGCTTTATCCCATAACGTTCCACTGACTGCTAATAAAATCAGAACGAACCCTGCCCATTGCTTTACCTTTTCCCAACCTGATAATTCTAATATCCTTGGATATGAAAATAATACAAAAATCCAATTATAGAGAAGCATTAGTCCCGCAGCAGTTGTTATATACTCATATACTGTATCAGGCATCAGTAGTCCAGTCACAATGCTTGATACCAACCCCGCAATTGTCAGAAGCAGTGCAAAGGGAGGAACCTTAAGCTTGCCTTTTTTAGAAAAAATTTTAGGCGCATCACCATCCTCTGATAGCGTTACCACCATATTTGTGACTGCAAACAGTGATGCAGTCATTGTTGAAAAACCAGCTACTATGATGGCACCGTTAAATACATGTGGAAAAAACGCAAGATTGTAGCGATCCATAGCTATAACAAAGGGACTTTCATCAGGTGTAAATTGATTGTTTGCTGCTAAAATAACAGCAAGCCCTACGGAAAGTAAATAAATCATTGTTAATATCAGGAGCATGACGGAATTAGCCTTCCTAGCATCTGCTTTTTTACGAAGTCTGGGTGTCATCATCCCCATGATTTCAATTCCGCCAAAGGCATAAAAACCAAATATCAATGCTGACCAGAATCCAATAATGCCATCTTTAAAAAATTCGTTTGTTTGATTAGGGACATAAAGCTTGTCTCCCCCACCATGAATCAAGCCAATAATTCCAGCAATTGCTAAAATGATAAACATTAGAATCGCTGATACTTTTGTGATAGCAAAAATGTTTTCAGCCTTTTCAAAACCACTAGCCCCCAGCAGAACGACGATAATTCCCAAAACAGCATAAATCGAAGCAAAAACCCAAAGTGGAATATTTGGGAACCAAAAACGGGTAAAAATTGATAGTGCAGTTAGTTGACTTCCGACAATTAATATTTCTGAGCTCCAATATACCCAGCCGCTGCCAAATCCAGCCCATCTTCCAAAGGCATTTTTGGCATAGGTCCGAAAAGAGCCCTTTTGAGGATCATGTGCAGCTAATTTCCCGAGTGCCTCACCTACAATATAGGTTCCTGCTGCAGCAATAATAAAAATAAACAGGACAGAAGCTCCAGTTAATCTAATCGCAATCCCAGAAGCTAAGAAAAATCCTGTCCCGATAATACACCCGACACCAACCAACGATAATTGCCACCAAGCTAATCTTTTATCATCAGGTCCACAAGTAGCTTTTTCCATTCCAAAACTCCCCCTTAACATCTTTATTATTTTGAGAGGTTCTATCCGTTTCTATGTATAGGAAAGTTGGCAAAAAAAGGTGTCAAGTACCCGAAACTGACAAATGTCTTCTTGGGCATTGACACCATCCTTTATTTAAGAAATCCTTTTAAGATTTTCAAAGCATTCTTTCGATTAGGATACCTCACCGGAAGGTCATAACGAGTGGTTTGCTTTAAGATACTTTTTTCATGTGTAAAGGTATTAAAGCTTCCTTTTCCATGATAGGCCCCCACTCCACTTTCACCTACGCCTCCAAACGGGAGATAAGGAGAGCTCAAATGAAAAATGGTATCGTTTATACAGCCCCCTCCGAACGAAATATTCTCAAGAACTCTGCTTTGAAACTCTTTATTTTCAGAAAATACATAAAGTGCAAGGGGCTTAGGTCGCTCTGTAATCGAATGGATCATTTCGATTGTATCCTCGTAATGTAATACAGGTAATATAGGACCAAAAATTTCCTCTTTCATCACTAAATCATCCCATGTCACATTGTTTAAGACCGTGGGCTCAATGATTAACGAGGAACTATCATGTTTTCCACCATACTGGATTTTTGATGCCGAAAGAAAACGTGTCAGCCGCTCATAGTGTCTTTTGCTGATAATACGGGTAAACTGTCCCCTTGAAAGAACATCATCTGTATATAAATCTTTTATAGCCTGTACAAGATAGTGCATGAATTCTTCCTTTATTTTCGAATGAAGATATAAATAATCAGGAGCCACACAGGTTTGGCCAGCGTTCATATATTTCCCCCATGCTATTCTTTTAGCTGCCAGAGGCAAATTCGCATCTTTATGGACAATACAAGGGCTTTTGCCACCTAATTCAAGTGTAACAGGGGTAAGTGTTTTTGCTGCCGCTTCCATGATTACTTTACCGACAGCAACACTGCCTGTAAAAAAGATATAATCAAATTTCTCCATTAACAAGGCCTTACTCGTATCTGCTCCCCCCTGAATCACCGTTATATAATCCTTTGGAAATGAATGTGAAATAAGCTCACCCAATAATTTTGAGGTTACAGGAGTTAATTCGGAAGGTTTCAGTATTGAACAGTTCCCAGCTGCAATAGCACCTATTAATGGTGCAAATGCCAATTGAAAAGGATAATTCCATGGAGAAATAATGAGCGTTACTCCATATGGTTCAGGATAAATGATGCTTTTCGAACCGAACTGCGCTAAAGTAGACTTTACTTTTCTCGGTTTTGACCATTTCTTCAGATGTTTCAAAGTAAAGCTAATTTCACCTAATAACATTCCAATTTCAGACATATACGATTCGAATGGACTTTTATTTAAATCAGCCTTTAGTGCATTCATTAAACTTTGTTCATTCGTTTTTATGATTTCTCTTAATATTTCAAGTGCTTGGATGCGGTTTGTTAGACTTTTTGTTTTCCCCTCTAAAAAATAATCCCTTTGTTTTTTTACTAATTCACTGTAATTTTCCAATTATCTCAACTCTTTTTGTGTAATGGTTACTAAATTTTACGTAGTATGTATTTTACACTTAATTCAGTGCTATTTTTACAATTTTCGACTTATTTATTTATTTTTTACAAAAAATAAATAATCTATAGCTTCACAAATAACATTTTTCATGTAAGATAATATTACAAAATATAATAATTAGTTCGAAAATTGAATTAAAATATAAATATAATATATTGAATGGAGGAATTAATATGACAATTAATGACAAAGTTCTTTTTGCTGGAGATGTTTATATTATCTTATATGACTATAAAAATGGACGATATGAGATAAGAAGCGAGAAATCACCAAGAAAGGTGATGTTAGTAAAAGAAAATGAAATCCAAATGTTGTAAGATAAATGAACAAAAAATATACCCTTGTTGTATTTTTGTTACTTAGGCCTGGTAGGTTTCATATTCTTCCCTCCTGACATACCAGGCTTATAAGTCCATTTTACAAACACCTCAAATTCCCCTCTATACGTTTATTCAAAATCCACTTATGATAGCCTAAATAATAGTAGGAATTCATGAGCATGATTAACTGTGATTAATTTCATATCTTAAATTTGTCAGTTACAGTTATAATAAGTTATTTACTATATTAAAACAGGGGATATACCATGGTAAAAGATTTATTTATTCATGTTTGTATTGTGATTACCTTTTTATTTATTGGTGGAAGTATTTTTAGAGGCCGCTCTCTTTTCAATACATTTTGGAGAAAGATTATATTTGGTTTTTTCTCTGGAATTCTTGGTTCCCTTTTAATGCTTTTTACCATTCGATTAACTCCAACCACTATTATGGATTTTAGACATATTAGTATTCTCATGTCTGCACTATACGGGGGGCCTCTATCTGCGGGCATTTCCGTCGTGATTATTTGTTTATACAGAATTGTTTTCATTACTAGTTCGGTAGAAGCACTACTCATTTCACTCACAAATATGGTGCTCATTGGAATTTTCTCTTCTTTTATTACTTCCCTACGTGTCTCTGAATTAAAAAAGTGGGTCTATATGTATTTGTTCAGCCTAGTCATACTTTCGTTAGGCTTTTTCTATCTTTTAGACCGATCAAAAGGCTTCTATGAGCTTATGTTTACTTATTGGGGAATTAGTTTGTTTGCTGGTGCTTTAATTTATTATTGTGCCAATATGATTGTTCAATCCAATCGTTCCTTTAACGAGTTGAAAAGAAATTCTACTACAGATTTTCTAACAGGACTATATAATGTACGTCATTTTCATTCTGCTTAT
>Ga0180215_1003226_pt1 | contig 15537 bp, 16 predicted proteins | sample eDN3rd37CBELigBY_FD_128871 | JGI IMG/M metagenome (GOLD analysis project Ga0180215, IMG submission 128871) | Enriched backyard soil microbial communities from Emeryville, California, USA - eDNA 3rd pass 37_C BE-Lig BY (version 2) (version 2) | ecosystem: Environmental > Terrestrial > Soil >...
GCTAGAACTGTTCCTGCACCAATATGACAGTTTTTCCCTACTGTAGCACGTCCACCTAATACTGCACCCATATCGATCATTGTTTTTTCGCCAATTTCAGCTCCAATATTAATGATTGCACCCATCATAATGACCGCATTATCTCCAATAGTCACTTGGTCACGAATGATTGCACCTGGTTCAATACGTGCGTTTTGATATTTTAAGTCAAGTAGTGGTACACCAGAATTACGGCGGTCATTTTCTACAACATAGTCTGTAATTTGATCTGCATGTTGTTTTAATGCTGCTTCAATTGTAGTCCATTCACCAAAAACAACAGCGCTAGAACCTTCACCAAATACTTTTGTATTTTCACCATATGATAAATTTGCTACATTTTCACCTTTTACATAAACTTTTACGGGTGTTACTTTTTTTGAATTTGCAATAAAATCAATAATTTGTTGTGCATTTAGTTTTTCTGTCATAGAAAACTCTCCCTTCATATAAAACATGTTACAATTGTACAAAAATTTCAGTAAAATAGCACGATTTAAATTCTATCAATTTCCTATGATTTATAAATGGTACTTGCATGTTCTTTTACAACATCGACAAAAGCATTTACTTGGCGTAATTCAAATGCAGAGTCATAGCCTATTAGCCATGTATCACGGGTTAAACCTACATCTTTCTCACTAATAGATAATGGGATTTTGTTGACATTTTCTCCACCATTTAACGTAATGGAAGGTAATATTGCATACCCAATACCATTCATAGCCATTTGTTTACACGTTTCAATTTGATCAACAATAATTTGTCTACGTGGGTTTGATGAAAAATGTCTCTGCCACCAAAGTTGAATTTCTTGATAATAATTTGAATCACTTTTGAATTGAATAAAAGGTCGGTCTGTCGTAAGAACTTCATCAATCTCTGTTATTTCCTTATCCACTAAGTACATCATATCTTGAAATAAATGAATTTTCTTCCCTTTCCATTCTGCCTGACCGCGCACAATCCCAATATGCGCCTCCCCTTCGTAAAGCGCTTTTACAATTTCAGAGCTCCATCCAGTGATTAAAGAGATCTTTGCATCTGGATATTTCGTAACGAATTCTTTTAATACTTTTGGTAGCCAGTTTTGACCGACAATTGAAGCACAAGCAATTTTTAACGTACCATGCACTTTAGAATTCATCGCTTGAATGGTTTCAATAACTTCTTCTCTTCTTGCAATTGAATCTATTGCATATTGAATAACTAGTTCGCCTGCTGGTGTCGGTGTTAACCCTTTTTGAGATCTTATAAACAGCTTGGCTCCCCATTCTTTTTCAATTGTTTGAAGACGTTGAGAAAGAGCTGGTTGAGTTAAGAATAAACGTTCCGCTGCTTTTCGCATATTTTTTTCTTCAGCGAGTATTTTTATGATCTCAGCTTCTGTAGCTGTCACGTATGCCCCTCCCTACTTTGAAAAACATTACTACCTCGTGAAAGGAAGTATGGCTTCCTAATGTTGATTTCATAAAAAATTATACATGATGATGCACAAAAAAATCGACAAAACCATTTGATTTGGATTTTGTCGATACACAATTATTCGCTATTAATCTACTTGATAAATATATTTTTTTAATTGTTTTAAAATTACACGTCTTGTCAATATTCCAGCAAAGGTTCCCTCGTCATCGACTACACAAAGAAATGCATGATTGATCACTAAATCCAATGCTCTTTGGAAGGTATCTGTATTTTTTAAATACACCACATCAGCATCCATTACATCATCCACTTTGATAGATGACAGTTTATCATATTCAATTCGTTCTAATCCTAATATAGATTCAGTAATCATTTTCATACCGAGTAAACCATGTAGTCTGTACTTAGCATCTAATACTGGGATAGATGAATAACCCGTTTTCGTCAAGACAAGCAGTGCATGCTCTGCACTATTCCCTATCTGAACATGTGCAACTTTCTCCGATGGAATAATAAATTCACTAATCGGTTGATCTAATAAAACTTTTGTTTTGATAGAAATCATTTCCCCATTACCCCTTTTCTGTCCAATTCAGAACAGCTACTACTATTATTATCATATCATATTTATTCAAGTTATGACCATGACAATAACCGTGGTAATTTGTATACATTGGAAACGTTTTCATTACAAGTTGTGCCAAATAAACATACAAGCAATAAAATTCGAATTTCTATTACAGATAAAATAAATATTATTCGGGCATAGAAAAACATCAACTCGACATCAGTAGGTCGAGTTGTGTTTTTCTTCAAATTCTATTGCTTGCCCTTTATTAATATTTGTCTCAATTAATATTTGTATTGTGACCAATAATAAAAGATGATAATACCCGTAAACAAACCAAAAATAATGTACATGATGATAATTGGGTTCATTAAAATTGGATGCTCGCGAACATTTCGGCTAATTGGTGTATCAGATGCTGTTGCTCGTTCACCCGTTTTTTTCATAACACCAACCGTCATATAATAAGAAACCCAAACGATGATTGCACCCGTAATAATTGCAGGAATCGTCCACATTCCCATGAATATCACTCTCCTTTTTGAGTTTACAAGTAGTATTCATCGAAAATGACATTTTATGCTGACTGCAATTTAAGTAATAAAATAAACTACACATACGAGAAAAAGCCGGCAATTGTTTGCCGGCTTTCTATAAGTTAATGCACTAAATATTCTTTAATGATTTGTTCTACTGGAAGTGGTTTATTGTATAAATAACCCTGACCCTTTTGACAATTATGTTGCTTTAAAAACTGTTCCTGCAATTTCTCTTCAACACCCTCTGCCACTACATCCATTCCAAGATTTTGTGATAAAGTGATGATTGCTTTAATAATTGCTTCATTTTTATCATCTTTACTAATGTCTTTAATAAAGGATTGGTCAATTTTGATAATATCAATTGGATATTTTTTTAAATAACTTAATGATGAATATCCAGTACCAAAGTCATCCACTGATACAAACACGCCTAATTGCTTTAATTTAGATAGGATAGAGTGCGTTTCATTGACATTAACCATAGAACTTTCAGTAATTTCAAGTTCTAAATATTTCGGTTCAATTTGATATTTCGATAATAACTGTTCAATTTTCACAGCAAAATCTTCTTGCTTGAACTGCTTCGGCGATATATTAACTGCAATCCTTACAGGACGGTATCCTTTTGTTTTCCAATCTTGTAAGTTTTGACATACCTGTTCTAATACCCAATCACCAATTTGAATTATAATGCCTGAACTTTCAGCGATAGGAATAAATTGAGAAGGTGGAACATAACCAAATTTACGGTTATTCCAACGGATTAATGCCTCAAAACTGTCTATAGTATTTGTATGTAAATCAATTTGTGGCTGTAAATGGATTGATAATTCATCAAATTCAATTGCTCGTTTTAAGTGAGCTTCCATTAGGACTTCATTCGGAAAGGCCTGACTCATTTCACTTCTATAGAATCTATAGTGGTAGCGTCCATTCTGCTTTGCATAATAAACAGCTTGCTCTGCTTGGTGTAATACAGATTCCAAGTCATTATTATGACCATACGTACTTAGAGATATTCCAATGGATGTCGTAATAAAATACTCTTGTTCATCCAGTATAAATGGATCTTTAAATGCTTCAAGTATATCGTTTGCTAATGCCTCAATCTCATCTCTTGAATAATAACGAAGGATGAAAACAAATTCGTCTCCATTATATCGATAGATTTCACAAAACTCGTTGCGTAATTTTAATAATCGATTACTAACCATTTTAATTAACAAGTCTGCAGAGTTTTTACCTAATGATTCATTATATTTTTTAAAGCGATCTAAGTCAGCAAGAATTAGTGCCACATTAAGCCCATCTTTAAAATTACTGATATCTTCATTCCACTGCTCATTTAATGCTTTACGATTTAATAAACCTGTTAATTCATCTTGATAACTTACTAATTGTAATGGACTGCCGTCAGCTAATATAAAGTCATTTATATCTTTTAATATAATATGAATACCGATTACCTGGCCGTCCCAATAGGTAGGAAATGTTTTAATATTGAAAGGCTGTTGCTTAAATTGGTTGTTTTGAATTATTAATTTAGGCATTCCCATTGGAAAACCTTTTAGGGTATTTTTCACAACAACATTAAATTGATTTTTATATTCATCATCAATTATATCGAGTAAATTTTTACCTATGATAATTGAATTATCCTCTAATAATTTTTTAGATGCAGCGCGATTTGTATAAATAATCGTTCCATCTAAATCTAAAGAAATAATGGGATCGATATAATGTTCAATAAATAATAAATGTTTTTTTATACCAATTTCAGACTTTATACGTTCTGTTGTTGCATCGAAATTTTGTCGTATGACAATTGAGTAATAGTATTCATCACTTATGTGAATGGACTGTACATAAATCGCACACGGTTGTTCTTCACCCACGACATTGAATAACTTTACTTCACAATCATTCACATTAATTAAACTTTCTAGTTGGTCCCAATTAATAAAATGGAAAAATTCCTTTGCAGAAATTTTATTTTCGAATGATTCTAATTTTGATAAAGTTAAAGCTTTTGCGTTAATCATTTCAACAATGAAACAGTCATTAACTTTTTTGGCAATGACAACAGCATCGAATGGATTTAGTTTAATGATTTCGCTAAATATTTGTTCAACATGTTCTTGTTGTATGTTTGACATAGATTTTCCTCCAGTAAAAGGCGTATGGCTGCTTTCGTATGTCATTATGTCTTAGATATTAACTTAGACTTCAAAAATCATTATACATGAATCCTAATCTTCGACTATAACTCCACTCATTGCTTCTTCTATAAACAGCTCTTGACTATTTATTGTTCTAATACTATTTCGTTCATCTTTGTAATAATATTTTCCCGTTGAATCCTGGACTCTGACTTTTTCTGTATCAGATAACTGAGTTAAGAAAATATTCATAATACGATCTTTAATTTCATTTGCATAGATTGGGAATAAGATTTCTACTCGTTTTACCATATTACGAGTCATCATATCCGCAGAAGATAAGAAGACTTTATTTTCACCATTATGGTGGAACCAATAAATTCTTGCATGTTCTAAAAATCTTCCAACAATACTTGAAACCGTTATATTTTCACTTATTCCTGGAATACCCGGACGAAGACAGCATATACCACGCACAAGCAGTTCGATCTTTACTCCATGAATAGATGCCTCATAAAGTTTCATTATAATATCTTTATCGGTCAATGAATTCATTTTTGCACGAATATATCCACTTTTATATTGTTTATGACATTTAATTTCTTCATCAATTAGTTTGATAAACTCATCTCTAATATCAAATGGAGAAACTACTAAATGGTTAAATTTTGGTTTTTCAGTATATCCACTTAAATAATTAAAGAAGTTCGTAGCATCGATACCGAATTCTTTATCAGTTGTGATAATGCCCATATCCGTGTATGTTTTAGCTGTTGCATCATTGTAATTCCCTGTTCCAAGATGTACAAAACGCTCAATTTTCCCTTGACGACGTCGAACAACAAGTGTAATTTTTGAATGCGTTTTTAAATTATTCATCCCATAGATGACTAAACATCCTGCTTGTTCTAACTCTTTTGCCCAATGGACGTTATTTTCTTCATCGAATCGAGCTTTCAACTCAACTAAAACTGTCACTTGTTTACCATTTTCAGCGGCTTGCTTTAATGCCTGAATGATGGGCGAGTTACCGCTAACTCGATATAACGTTTGCTTAATGGCAAGTACTGTAGGGTCCACTGATGCATCTGCAACAAAATCAATGATTGGTTCAAATGATTCGTATGGATGATGGAAAAAGATATCTTGAACTAATGCCTTCTCATAAATATCTTCATCAGTATCTAAGTCTTTAGGATGTTGTGGAATAAAGCTTTCGTATACTAAATGTTCACGTCCAATGGAAATCTTCTTCACAAATCCGAATAAGAATGTAAGATCAAGTGGTCCATCAATTTTAAAAACATCAGATTCTTCTATTTCAAATTCTTCTAAAAGATAGTCAAGAACCTCATCGCTCATTTCACCATCTCTTACTTCTAAACGACTTCCTACACCCCATTTACGTTTCTTTAATTCCTTTTCAATTTCTACAAGTAAGTCTTGAGCACCTTCTTCATGAATTGTTAAGTCGGCGTTTCTTGTTAAGCGAAAAGCTTGAGTGGATTTCACTTTATAACCAAAGAATAATTGATCAATGTGACTCGTAATGACGTCTTCCAACAATACATAGACCTTTTCTCCATCTTGACTTGGAACTTCAATAAATCGATCTAAAACAGAAGGTACTTGAACAATTGCTACACGCTCATTATGTTCGATCCCTGCACTGTTGTCCTCAAGCATTACTAAAAGGTTTAACGTTTTTCCTAATAATGTTGGAAATGGGCGATAAGCATCTACAGCTACAGGTGTTAATACTGGGAATATCGTTTCTTCGAATAACTCATCAATATATCTTTTTTGCTCGTTATTTAAAGTTTTAAATTCCTTTAGAAAAACATTTTCTTTTGGTAACAAATCAAAAACTAAATGGCGGAATACTTCCATTTGTCTTCTAACAAGTTTCTGTGTACGTTCTGCAATTTTAGTTAATTGTTCTGTAGGTGTTAAACCAGATTTATTTTCAGGTTTATGATATCCAGCTCGAACTTGGTCTTGTAAACCAGCAACACGCACCATAAAGAATTCATCTAAATTTGAACTAAATATTGCGGTAAATTTCAATCGTTCTAATAATGGGTTGTGTTTGTCTTCAGCTTCCTCTAAAACGCGTTCATTAAATGCTAACCAACTTAGTTCACGATTATTATAGTATTGTGGTTTTGCAATCTCTTCTAGCATCTTTAAATAATGTTCATCTTGATCATTAATAGTTTGGATTACATCCTTTGCCCTTTCAAATGAACTTTTTCCAAGTTCGGTACTCATCCAGGTCATCCTTTCTCAATAAATTGAACGGTTACGGGCTTTTTAAACAGTCGTTCAAGATGCTTCTTTTGTCGTTCTGCTTGATATTTTTCTGCAACCGCACTTTTTTTGGCAGAGATCGTTATATGAATTCCATTTTCTTTCGTATCTAATTTGACTTTTTTTACAATATTTCGTTTCGAAATATTCAATGCATAGATGAATTTTAAAAATGCTCCATAATCTCGAAGATTTTTTAATTCCTCTTTCGAAAGCCACGATTCAAATGGTGTTGCAAATCGTCTGAAATAATCACGATTTTTATAAGAAGCTAATAGGGCTAATTTAACTCGTTCTTTATGATTCAGCCCTTCTATGGATTGGTTAGCGATAATGTAAAATGTATGTTGATTTGCCGAATCTCGTTCAATAAATTCACCAATTAAATAGACTTGAGCCGCTCTTCTAATTAACTCGTAATCCGTTAGATTAAATTGAAGTAAGTTTAACTCACAGCTTTGCTTGTATAATTGATCTGCTAGAGAGAGTAATGTTTTAGATTCTTCCTCTGTACGCCCATACTCAAAAGCAAGTTTTTTAGAATTCTCTTCAAAGACTTTATATTTATTAAAAGCTTCAGCATTATTTTGAAGTACTCGATGGATAATGACCCCTTCGCGCAAGCCTTTTTTACTCACTTGAAACTTCTTTGATCCGACAAATTCCATTAAAACTAAAAATACTTCCATAGCCAATCCAATAATATCTGCACGATCGGAGGATAAACCATCTAATTGTTTTAATTGTTCCATTGTCATATTTCCTAAAGATGCGTTCATATTCTCCAACTCATCTTTTAGAATTTCATAGTGGTGTACGCCAGAAATAGGATAGTCAACATGATGTTGGTGTACTTGTGCAACATTTCGCGCACTACCCCCAATTGCTACAATTGGATAATGCACATTTTGTATCCACGGTATACTAGCAAATTGATCTTTAATATATTCTCGAAGCTGATTTCTTTCTGATTCATTGATTAGTTCATCACTAACAAACTTTTGCTTTAGTGAAACTGTTCCAAAAGGAAAACTATATGAATTCTGAAGTTTTTTATCGGTATATAATGTGATTTCAGTCGAGCCCCCGCCTATATCAATGGTTACGGCGGAAGGAGTATCCATTGAATGTACGACTGCTAGGAATCCAAAATAGGCTTCTTCTTCCTCTGACAATATTTCTATTTTTATTCCCGTTTCTCGTTTCATTCTTGAGATAATTCTATTCTTATTTTTTGCTTGACGTATTGCTGCAGTTGCAACAGCCCGAATATCCGTAACCTCATAGTCTTCAATGATTTGTTTAAAAGAGTTTAATGTCGTTGCTAAAAGTTGTATTCCTTTTTCTGACATTTCACCATCTAATTCTATATAATTACGTAATCTCGCAACAGTTTTCATATTTCCAAATTCACGTAGTCCTTCATTCTTATCATATTGATAAAGTACAAGTCGAATTGTATTTGAGCCAATGTCAATAATTGCAGTCTTTAGTCTTCTCATACTTATCACGTCTCTTTTCATACAGAATTAAGGTTCATCAATTGAAATGGCGGACTACAGCTTAAAGTTTATTGATACAATTAATGCCTGCCATCATTAATGCTAATCACATTATGTATAGAATAGTGCATTATTTTCCTTATTAAACCCTGAAAAATAAAAAGTCGGAAGCCTTTGTAGGGATCCGACCTTGAGAACATTTCATATTAATAAAATCTTATTGGATACCCGATTGTTACATTCGACTATAATATAAGCTCATCTACCTTTAATATAAGTTCCGCTATTTCTGGTTTACTAATTTGTTCTTCAGCCCCAACTTCAATACCTTTATGTTTTAAATCATCTGTAATTAAACTTGAGAAAATAATAACTGGTAGTTGCTGTAAAACAGGATGAGTTTTTATTTTCTTTGTTAGGTGATGTCCATCCATTTGTGGCATCTCGATATCAGTGACAACCAATTGCACCGTTTGAGATACTGATATGCCTGATTGGACAATTGATTCTAAATATTGATAAGCATCCTTACCATTTTCAAAGAACTCTAAATTAACATAACCAGCTTCGCTGAACGTATCGTTTAATAATTTTCTTAATAATGGTGAGTCCTCTGCAATGACAATACGTTTTTCAGAACGCTCACGATGCCCTAATTTTTTGACGGATTCTACATTAATACCTGAATTCGGGTTAATGTTCACCATAATTTTTTCAAAATCTAGCATAAGTATCATTTTGTTGTTTTGTTTTATGACACCAATTACTTGAGAGGAACCACCTTGGTACATATCTGATGGTCTTTCAATATCTTTCCAAGAGATACGGTGGATTTGCGTTACATTGTCTACATGGAACACAACTTTTTGTTTATTAAACTCTGCAACAATATATTTTTGCTCAGCGCTATATGATGCATTGGAAATCCCTAATACTTTTAACATATCTACTACAGGTAATACTTCTCCTCGCAGCTGTATAATTCCTTCTACATGAGGATGTGCATGGGGGATAAATGTTACAGGAATTGGTTGTATGATTTCTTTTACTTTAATGACATTGATACCGAAATGATTATTTGCTACGTGGAATTCGACAATTTCTAATTCGTTCGTTCCGCTCTCTAGTAAAATTCCTTTTGCTTCCAAAGGTGTGAGCCCCTTTCCTAAAAAACTAGCACAATTATTATATTTCGATTGTATCATAGCCATTTCTTTTCTCCTACAAGCTATTTTCAGAATCTTTAACTTGTAGATGGATGATTAGACCAATAATTGTCATAATTATTAAAGATCCAAATGCTAATCGACTAGCCAATGCTCCGTATTCCGCAAACGAAAGCGTAATTGTTCCGTAAATTGCAGGACCAATAATAGCTGACACTTTCCCTGAAAAGGCAAATAAACCGAAGAATTGCCCTCGTTTGTCTTCTGGTGTCATTTCAACTATTAGCGTTCTTGAAGTTACCCACATCGAACCTAGAGAAAGTCCAAACATACTTCCAGCAATCCAGAACATCCATTTTGCATTCGCAAATACACCTATCAATAATGCGATAATCATAATAATTGCAACAATTGAAACAGACTTTCTAGCACCAATTCCTTTTGTAATATAACCAAATATAAATGAGCCAATAATTGATGCAACAGTGCTTACCAAATACAAAATGATAAATTCACCCGAAGTAAATCCAACAATCGCAGTTGCATAAACTGTCATCATAGCAATCGTTGTTGCAATAGCATCATTTAAGAAAAAGTAAGCAATCATAAAAACAAAAATAGACTTATATGTTTTCATTTCTTTAAAAGTTTTAAAGATTTCTTTATAGCCATAAAGAAGTCCAGTTGACTTACGCTCATTTTTTGGAATTGGATGATCCTTATTGACGATAAACAACGGTATTGAAAATAGTAAAAACATAATGGCAGTTGGTATAAATGCTCGATGGAAGCCTCCATCAGCTACAAGTAAATATACGAGCAAGCCAAAAATCGTACCTAAATATCCAAGTGCAACACCAAACCCTGATATAAGCGGCATTTCCTTTTTCGTACCAAGATCACTCATCATAGAATCATAAAATACTAAACTCGAATTATAGAAAAATTTCGCTATAACAAAACTGATAACAACTAGGATAAAACTAAGAGGAATTCCACCTACTAAAATAGTATTATCAACTTCAGCAAGAATTCCCATTAAGAACGTAAAGAAAATCGAACATGAGGTAAACCAAACAATAAAACGCTTTTTGTATCCCGTATGGTCAATCCAAACACCAAATAGTGGAGAAAACAATACAATAAAGAAACTAGCTACAGCATTCGCATACGATATAAATGTACTTGCAACTTGTTGCATTACTTCATTTGTTCCTAGCACTTCATTTGTGTAAAAAGGGAAAAATACGGTTGTAATGTTTGACGAAAAGATTGTGTTTGCAAAATCATAAAAAGCCCAAGACAAAATTGGTAAAGACATGTACAAAGCTAACTGACTTCGTTCACCTGGTAAACCTTTGTTAAGAGACTTCCCCATTTTTTCGCTCCCTTTAGGTTCGACTTTCTACATTCTATGTGCGTACGATCCAAATCAGATTACATGAACTAGTCAATATAATATTTAATTAAAGTTTGAGTTCCATTATCTCCATAACCACGTTCTAATAATGTGTTATATAGCTCTTTTGATAGCTTTACTCCCGGTAAATCTAGACCCATATTATCAGCTTCATCAATTGCGATTTTCATATCTTTAATAAAATGTTTTATATAAAATCCAGGATCATAGTTACCTTTTAGCATTTTCGGACCTAAGTTCGTTAATGACCAAGAACCTGCAGCACCTGTTGAGATGGATTTCATTACTTTGTCTAAATCAAGCCCCGCTTTTAAACCATAGGCAATAGACTCACAAACACCAATCATATTTGTAGCGATTAATAATTGGTTACACATTTTTGTATGTTGACCACTTCCCGCTTCACCTTGAAATACAATATTTGCACCGAACTTCTCAAATACAGGAAGTAATTTTTCGAATGCCTCTTCATCCCCACCTACCATGATGGATAAAGTTCCATTTTGCGCTCCAATATCTCCACCTGAAACAGGTGCATCTAATGATGCTATGCCTTTATCTTTTGCAAGTGTATAGAGTTTTTTTGCTAAAGTTGGCTGTGACGTTGTCATGTCTACTACTATTGCGCCATTCTTTGCAGTTTGAAAAATACCATTCTCCCCACAATATACTTCCTCGACGTCTTGAGGAAAGCCTACCATTGTAAAAATGATGTCCTTCCCTTCTGCAGTTTGAGCTGGAGTTTCCGCCCATTTTGCACCTAATTCAATTAAGCCTTGTGCCTTTTCTTTAGTACGTGTATAAACTGTTACATCATATTCTGCTGCAAGTAAATGTTTAACAATACTTGCTCCCATAACTCCGGTACCGATAAATCCAATTTTTTCTTGTAACATAAGATCACCCCATAAGTTTTATACCTTTTGTGGATGTTATCCAATTTAAAAGGGTCAGTTTGGCCAATATTGGGTCTACTGAAATTTATTATTAGTTTAACAAATATTAGACAAATTGTTATTATTTTATTTAAAATATTATGTCTATTTATAAATACCCCTAATATTTTGTGATTTGTTAATGCTTCCATCTCTTTTGCCCATAAAAAAGAGAGCTGAAAACCAAATGTTTTCAACTCTTAAAGGGGGAAATGAGAATGTTGCTGTGTTCAAATATAATATAGCCAAAAATATAATTATTAAACATGATATCTAAATTAAAATTTTCTTTTTCAATTTAGGCTTTTAATATTCAAATTTTGTTCAAGTTCATATTGATTCATTATTCGATCTAATTCACGACTTAAACGAATTGTCTTTGGATTTTGCAAACCATTCTCGATTCCTGACTGGATCATTAACCTTCTTTTCCATTCGAGTTTATTTAATGTTTCTTTCCTCACAAAATCCCTCCTTTATGTAGTCTATGGGTGAAAGCCTTTTTTTCAGTTATAGGATTGGATTAAATTAAATTTTATTAAAATAGCTTTATAAATCATAAAAGAATTAATCTAAGATCTAGGTGTTTCTAAAAAGGTATAAACAACATTTCCGCCTTGTTTACCTTCACCTTGAAAATGCTTAAACTTCTCATCTTTCACTAAAATCTCTCTAAAATTCAAAAATTCCTCTTTCGTAATTTCTATACTATTAATTTCACCATTTTTTAGTTGTTCAATCAATTTTTTATAGTTTTCCATATAAAAACACCTTTCTAACTTATATTTAACTAGTTATTATCGCTTAATTGTAAAAAAAACTCTTTACAATTCCTAATTTTTCATGCAAACTTTTTTAATATTATCCAATAAGGAGCTGCTTTTTATGAAAATAGCTGAAGTAGGAAATATTATAGAATTTAAAGACGGTCGATTACAAGGGATCGTTGAAAAAGTGAATGAAAACTCCGTCATCGTAGATTTAACGATTATGGATAATTTTCACGACCTTGAAATAGAAGAAAAAACAGTAGTAAATCATAAAAAATATAAAATATTAAATAAGGATGTTTTTTAATACTAGATTTCCCTACATCATGAAAAGATGATTGGGAAATCTTTTTTTGTGTTAGTATAGGTACAAGGAGGTTTTAAAGTTTGAAAATCGCCAAGAGTTTAGTGTTACTTCTACTATCATTAATCTTCTTTTTTGCTGTTTTTTCTTACGCATTCGATAATTCTGATATTTTTTGGTATTTATATCCATTTATTATCTTAATTGGAATAGCCATCTCCATTCTTTCATCCAATCAAAAGGATGAAGTATCCCTTTGGAAGTGTTTACTCTTCGGTATTGGATATGGTGTCATTCTTTACGGACTTATTCGTCTATCCTATCTTATTTTTAATCTTACCATTCTTAATTTTTCCAAATCTATTACAAAGTTTATCTCAAACTTTGGACCAAACAACATATGGCATTATTTATTATTAGTTTTTATTATCGTTGTTGGGGAAGAACTTTTTTGGAGAGGTTTTGTACAACAAACAATAAGAAATTGGATATCCTCCGTGTATTCCATTATTATTACCAGTATACTATACGCTGGACCCTTTATTATAAACGGACATTATACCTATGGGTTATTAACTTTGATTGTAGGAATATTTTTAGGCATCCTATACGATTGGAAAAAAAGTATGCCACTTAACATTGTTGTTCATGAAGTATACATTCTATTACTGTTCCTACTAATTCCCTTTATTTAGTATTCATTATTAAATATTGAACAAATTGGTGAAACTTTCATACCAACTAAGACGTTTAATTTATAGAGGAGGAAATGATTATGAAAAAACAATTTCATTTTTTAGCCATAATTTGTATTGCATTACTTGTGCTAACTGCATGTAATACTGCTAAAGAACAAAATTCAACAGCCCCTTCTACTACAGAAGGAACAAACGCTGGTAATGACAACGTAGAAATCGAAGAGCAACCAACAAATGCAAGTGATGAGACAAATAGTGATTCAAAAAATATCACATATACATCAAACAATGAACAAAAGACAGAAGAAACAATTACTGTAAATAGTGAAGAGCAACATTATTCTATGAAAGTATTACCTAGCTTTTCATTAACTGCTGAAGAGCCAGGAAAAGATATGCTTTACTTAACAAATAATGATTCGATTTCTATGCGAATTGAAACAATATCAGTAAATGATACAACATTCCAAGAGTTACTAAAGAATACTCAAGAAATGATGAACGCTGTTGATGAGAATGTTAAGTATACTGATTTTGATATTCAATCTTATGTAACAAACAATGCTAACATTGTTAACGCTGCAGCCTATAAAGTTGATTTAGTCGATCAAGCCGTTATCTCCGTGATATACGAAAAAGAAGGTCAATTTATTCGCTTAACCATCTTTGATAATCCTACTGCTGACTTAACTGATGCAATGATTCAAATGGGTCTTACAATCACAAAAACTAATTAGTTAACTGTATGTAAGTAATGCTTGGTCAAATACAAATAATGTGCCCGAAAAATCAAGTCTAATTGATTTTTCGGGCACTTTTTTATCCAAAACAAAGGTCAATCTAGAATTTACACTCTAGACTGACCTTTAATTGATATTTTAACTTTTTCATTGTTGCTATCTATTGTGCATGAGACAAAATGTAATCCAAATACCTCGCTGGCTTCACTATTAATAAGACAAATCTTTAATCGATAAACCTAATTTTTTCAACAAGTTAATCGCAACATCTTTTTCTTCTGTAGTTAATGCACTTAATAATTCATGTAAGTGTTGTTCATGTTCTGGAAAAAGTTTATCCATAAAGTCAGAGCCATCTTTTGTGATCTCTGCATAGGTAACACGACGATCAGTTGGGCAAGAAACTCGTGTTAAAAAACCTCTTTTTTCAAGTTTATCAATTACATATGTGATTGAACCACTTGCAAGCAAAATTTTATTACCTATTTGTTGTAAAGGCTGTCTTCCCTTATGATAGAGTAACTCTAATACTGCAAATTCAGTAGGATTTAAGCTATTTTGTTGAAAAAATTGATTTGTCACTTCATTGATTGCCTTATTTGCACGTGATAATACGATATATAGTTTTAGAGATTGTTTAATTTCTTCTGAAGACATGACAAATCATCCTTTTTTCCTAATAAACTTATTATATCGGCTAAATATATGATTTGTCAAAAATACACATACTAGTTTATAGCTTTCTAATTTTATTGTGTTTTCTTCAAATACAATTCATTATCAATTTTAATGAATTCACATGTTTTATTGTATGATTCGGGAACAAGTGGAAATTCAACTATAAACGATGTACCAACTTCGAGAATACTTTGAACATATATTTTTCCTTTATGTTCTTCAACAATCCTTTTCACAATTTGTAAACCAAGGCCTGTCCCATTTGATTTAGTTGTGTA
>Ga0180215_1003227_pt1 | contig 15536 bp, 8 predicted proteins | sample eDN3rd37CBELigBY_FD_128871 | JGI IMG/M metagenome (GOLD analysis project Ga0180215, IMG submission 128871) | Enriched backyard soil microbial communities from Emeryville, California, USA - eDNA 3rd pass 37_C BE-Lig BY (version 2) (version 2) | ecosystem: Environmental > Terrestrial > Soil >...
CGCAGCGCATCCAGCGCGGGAACGGCTTCACCGGCACACCGACGAGCGCCTCGGCCGAGAACGGATCGGGGTTGTCGCTGTCGGTCAGCGGCGGCATGCGCAGCGACTCGACCTGCTCACCGAGCACGCGGCGGACGTTCGTAAGGAGACGAGCCTCCTGGATCGGCTGGCAGCGCCCGACCTCCCATCGGTCGATGCCCATCGTGACGACTGAGAGATTCGGAAGATCGATCAGGGCGCCTGGCCCGTAGGTCCAAAGAAGCTGGCTTGGGCGAACTTCTCCTACGGGGGTCTTGCTCATGGCGTTTCCTCCGCCTCCATCACTTCATCTTCGGGCGTGGGCCGGGGGCGCCAGACCGGGTCTTGGTTCGAGCGCTCGTCCTCCATCACGAGGTTCACACCGGGCTCGACCTCGCGCATCGACATCGGCACGGTCCATGTCGACCACGGCTTGATGCCTGGTGCTTCGAGCAGCGCGTAGGCGGTCGGCCCCGCGCCGTACTTCTGGTAGACGAGCATGCGTCCTGGCACACTCGCCTCTTTCGCCCACTCGTCGGCACGGCTCTTCAGTTCGGCCGACGCGAGGTTCTTCTTCGCTGAATCCTCGGTCACCTCCCAAGTGCGTTCGGTGATCGAGTCGACGGTCGAGACCACCTCTGGCCGGCTCGGACTCGTCAGTGCGCCCGCGCCAGGGTTCGGCGCGAAGGGCTCGAAACGGTTTCGCATCACGGCGAGCATCGTGCCCGTGAGCCCGCGGTCCATCGCGCGGGGCGAGAACGGCGTGACCGACTGCGCCTCGACGTGTTGGTAGAAGGTCGCGTGGTAGTGCTCGAAGGTCTCGTAGTGCGAGAGGTCGCGAGGTCGCGCCCAGGTGAGCACTGCCGCGACGAGCCCGGGGAATGCACGGCCTACGCGGCTCGTGGCCTGGATGTACTCGGCGGTCCCCTTGGGTTGGCCGTTCACCACCATGACGCCGAGGCGGTTCACGTCGACGCCGACGGAGAGCATGTTGGTCGCGAGAACGACGTCGATGGGGCGAGGAGCGGCCGGTCGTTGGCTGCCGGCCCCGGACGGTGGCGCCACTGGCGGCCTCACGAACTTACCCGTGCGTGGGTCGAACGCGCCGTCGAACGGGACCTCGAGTTCATCGAGGTACTTCGGAATGTCGGCGTTGCTGACGCGTGAAGTGAGCTCGCGGATGTTAGCGATGCTGCGCTGCTCGAGCCCGGGGCGCTGCACGAGGCTCATCTTCACACGGTACGAACGCGTCTGAACGTCGTCTTCGGCGAGCCGCTTCATGCCACCGAGCTCGCGCAGCGAGTTGAAGTAGCCGACCAGCGTCATGTAAGGGTCGGCGACCTTGCCGAACGCCTCGAAGAGACCCTGTGCCGCCGTGAGGAACGCGGTGTACGTGCGGATGAGAACCGCGGGCCGTGAACTACCCGGTGAGCAGATGCCCATGTAGCGGCGCCCCGGCTTGCTCTCGATCGGGCGCTGCACCGAGAAGAAATCGTATTCGACGTCGAGCGCCTTGGGCGGGAAGATTGCGAGGCGCCGCATGAAGACGTTGCGCACCTGATCGCTCGCGCGTCGCACCGTCGCCGTCGACGCGATGACCTTCGGGCGCACTTTCGTCGTGCCGATTTTCCACGAGCAGAGCTCGTCGACGGCGGTTTCGTATAGCCCGACCATGGTGCCGAGAGGCCCACTGATGAGGTGGAACTCGTCCTGGATGATGAGGTCCGGTGGGCGCACGCCACGCACCGCTTTGACCTTCGCCGCCGGGTGAGGCTTCCGCGCCTTGTGGCCGCCGCCGCAGTCGTGACCTGGCCAGAGCAGCCCGTGGCGTTCGCACTCTTCACGCACATTCCCGAATAGTGTCCGCACCTGGGGACGCCAAGCCATCATCGCGAACTTGTCAACGGTGGCGATCATCATCGTCGGAGGTCGGTGGTAGATCTCCTCGTCGACGACCTTCACCGGAAGTCCGGGATGCGCGTTGCCGCTGGATCTTGCTTTGCTGAACTCGCACTGCGAGAGCTTGTCGCCGCAATAGATGGCCGTGCGGCCCAAGGTCCTGTCGACCTCGATGTCGCGCCCGGGGTGAATCTCGGTTCCGCACCAAGGGCAGCTCGTGAGCTGCGCGGGGGAAGCGATGCCGGCGCGATTCCGGTCCTTGTCGCGGATGGCCTCGATGGCTTGGTGCGACGCCTCGGTGGTACCCGGCGTCACCTTGTTGCCCACCCACAGGCCAAGCGTGAACGGCTCTGCGCCCCACTTCTCGACATCGGCGGCGCGGATGATCTCCATCGCGCAGAGCAACGTCGCAGCGCGCTGAAACTGCTGCAGCGTCAACAGGCGCAGCGTGTAACGCATGATGACGGTGAGCCCGCGCCCGCCATCGAGGTTCTCCACGACACCTTGGAGGCGCCGAATGCCCATGGCGAAGGCAGCGACGCCCAAGTACGCCTCGGTCTTGCCACCACCCGTGGGGAACCAGAGCAGGTCTGCGAAGGCCTCGGCAGGGCTTGTGCGGTCCGAGTGCTTGGGGTCGGCCAGCGACGGAATCGACAGCAACAGGAACGCCAGCTGGAACGGGCGCCACGAGCGATTCTTCCGCACGTCGATGGAGTCGAAGGTCACCTCCTCGCCGCGTCGGCGCTTGAGCGCGTAGATACCTCGGACGCGCTGGCAGGCCATCGACCGGTTGGCGAAGCGGAACGCCTCCAGCGCCTTCGGATCCGCGAGCAGCACCTTCAGGCCGGCGCGCAATCGTTCGAGCGTGGTCGAACAACGGTCGATGGCCTCTTTGGCCGGGACGTCGTAGCCCTTGATCTCCTTGCCTACGCGGGCGCGCTGCTCGCCAATCCACGCCGCGTAGTCATCGACGAGCGTCTTCAGGGCTTCCGCGAGTTCGGCCTCGTCGAGCTGGGCGAGCGAGAGCATGTCGAGCCAACCCCGCTCGACCATCTTCTTCATCGCGGGGCGATCGTTCGGGTCGAGGCCCGGCGTTTCAGTGACGGGCACCTCGAAGGTCGGGATGACCTCGGTGCGAACCTCAACGGCGCGCGTTGGGTCGTCGTCGGACGTCACGGCGTGGACGGCTACGCCGTGCCCCACGGCGAACTCCACACGGCGCCGGTAGATGAGCCCGAGGTGGTCGCGCTCGATGTCATCCACCACCACGTCGTTGCTCGGGCGACGCAGGAACACGGGCGCCCCGTTCGCTTCGCCAGAGCCCCTCACGCTCAGCTCGGGCTGAAAGAGCCACGCGCTGTCACGATTCGTCTCGGGCTCACGCTGGTCGTTCACGAGGAACAGCGTCACGAGGCGCTCGCCCTTGGCGTTGGTGCGCACGGCGCCCTGGATGCGGACTTCGTCTTGCTCCGAGTCAGGGGTGAGCGGCTTGATGGGACCATCCACGAGCGTGATGGTCACACGACCACCGCATGGCTTGCGGCGCCAGACCTTCACTTTGGTCTCTTGGACCTCACCGGTCTCGCGGTCCTTTCGCGGCCGCGTGTACTCGTGCTCATCATTCGGAACGCGGCTGTAGCTGCCCCAACGTGCGGTGACTTCGAGCGTCTTGACGTCCGGGCCGACACAGAACGTGAGGCCTAGGCCCGACGGCACGAACGACTGGTTGTTCGTCGTGTCGATCTCGTCGAGCGCGTCGTCTTCGGGATCGACTCGCCCGCTCGCACGGTTGAACTCGGCGCCTGGCTCATGTAGCGGGGCGTCGTTCTCCTGCGCCGAGTCGTCCTCTTCGTCGGCCGCAGCGGCGGGCTCGACTTCGCTCGCCCTCGTCACATCAGCCGGAACACGCGGTGCGAGCTTGCCGACGAGATAGCGGTCACGAACGCTCATGTCGATGACCAGCTCCTCGGGGCCGTTCGCAGGCCCGAGCAGGTCGTCGCGCACCGCGAGTTCGAGCAGCTCGCGCACGTACGCGGCATCTTGTATTAGCGGGACATCGTCCGGCGATGCTACACCGTCGCGGGCGAGCAACGCCGAGAGGTCTTCGGCGCGCAGCCGTGTGATGGTGCCCTGCGGCAGCGTCAATCCGAGGTTGGCGAGCGCACCCGCATTCTTCACCACGTGCAGCTTGTCGAAGTGGAGCGTCGTTGCTTCGAGGTGGGTGCGGATACGGAGGATGCGTCCCACACGCTTCAACGTGCCACTCGGGTCAACGACGACGACCCAATGGCCAGGAGCGACCGCGCTGCCAAAGCGATCACCGTCGAGCCGTACGACGAACGGGCCAAGCGGCGTCGCCTCCTTGGCGAGCCATGCCTGTGCGTTCGGTGCGGTGGTCGTCGTCATTCGGTTGTTCCTCTCGCTAGAGCTCCACCCGCGAGAAGTGCGGGTAGATCCGGTAGAATTTCTTGAACACCTCGAAGGGGTTCTCTCCCATGTCGGACCTCGGCAACTTGAACCCCATCACATTCTCCGCGTCGCCATTCGACTCCATCGTGAGCCGTTCGAGCGTCGAGAGCGCCGGCAGGTCGATACGATGCGGGGCGGCGGTGGTGGAGTAGAACTCCCAGCCCTTCACGAGTTCCTCGATGGCCCTGTCGTCCTTCGGTGCGACCACCAACGCGGCAGTGACCATTGCCTGGCCGTCGGCGTAGTGCGTCGCGAGCGCCCAGACGATGTGTCGGTCTCGGAAGCTCAGCACTTCGTTGTCGACGGCCAACTTCAGGGCGCGCAGAAGGCTGGGCCCGTACCTCTTGAAGGTCATGTCATCGGAGGTGACGTCGCTCGGGCACAGGCTGGCAAGGCGCTCCTTGAAGCGCGCAAGACGCCATTCTTGGATGGTAGGTTTGACGCCGCGATCCTCGGATGCCTCGCCCTCGACCTCGACGGAGAGGTCCTTGGGGTCGGGTTTCCCGAGGGAAGTCGGGTTCGCGTTGAACGTCACGCGGAGTACGCTGCCGACCGGCACGGTGCCGATGGTGCGAGCGAAACGCTCGATCTGTGTCGTGATGCCTTTGGGCTCCGTGTAGTCGAACCAGATGATCGCGGGCGTCTCGAAGTCGGTCTCGTCGAGGTAGTCCTCCAGCGTCTTGTGAACGCATTCGATGGAGGCGATCGGACGGTTGAAGAGCTGGCGCTTGTGGACCTGTTCCTCGGTCTCGACGCAGGTCATCTTCGCGATGCCGAGGCGCCCGTGGATCAAGCGGAAGTCCTCGAGGAACGGGCCGCCAAGCCCAACGTAGTGGTACTTCTCGAGCCCGAGCTTCGGCGCCAGACGCATCAAGAGCGAGAGGAACAGCTCGCGGTCCACGGCTTTGTTTGGCCGAAACCTGTACGGCAATGAAGAACCGGCGCTCATGGAGTCAGCCGCCTTTCTTCTTTGCCTTGGCGAGCGCCAGATCGAAACACTTCGAGCCGACCGCACTGGGCGCAGCGTTCTCGTCTTCGAGAAGCACCTTGCCGATGAGGCGGATCTCTTCGACAGGCTTCATGAAGCTGATCCGGCGATCCGATGGCGTCTTGTTTGGTGGCTCGGGAAGTACCTTGTTCTTCTTCGGGTTGAACTCGACACCCTCGTCGCCCAACTTCTTCGTGGCCTTGCGTTGAGCCACCGCTTCGATCGCCTTGCTTAGGGACATCGGGCGCGCGTCCTCCCAGTGGCGCGCCTGTTGCTGCTCGGCCTCGGCCTGATTCTTCCACTGGTTCGTGTAGTCGATCCAGACCCGCATGCCCTCCTTCATCTTGACGAGGGACTCGAGCCACACGTTCGACGACGTGTCGAGGGCGCGCTTGGTCGTCGTAACCGGCAGCTTCTCGGCGCGGTTCGATCGGAACTCAATGATGCCGGTAATGATCGCGAACTGCGGATGGTAGAGGGGGATGCCGTCACCCCAGCCCGTCAGTCGCGTCTTGTCACCGACAATCACCGCGCGGTCGTTGCACAGCACAGTCCAACCTGCGGTCGGCGACGATCGATCGCGTTCGAAACCGGCGTCCTCATCGTCATCGTTCCCGAGGCCTCGGTTGAGATTCCTGCCGACGGTAATCGAGACGACGACTCCGTCGATCGTCTTGCGAAACACGTAGGGCGCGGGGCCGTCCTCGCGCTGAGAGACGAGGACCTCGACACGAACCGGCTCCACCTTCTTTCCGTTGAGCTCGACCTTCAGGCCCCACTGCAGGAACATCGTGAAGTGTTCGGAGATGGCCTTGCGCACCTTCTCGACGAACGCGTCGTTCTCGAAGTGCCGCGCGACGCCCTCGTAGAGTTCCTTGACGATGATCGTGGTGCCCGGCTCGGCGAGCGTCTCGCTCGCCTCAGTCGGTTCGTTGATGGGCAACGGGTCCCAGTTCTTCGCCTCGAGCCACTCTGACGTGATGGGGACCTCGAAGGTGTCTTCCCCGTGCCGCGTCCGCACGAGCGACTCCTTCCCCATCTTGAAGATCGCGCGCTTCATCCCGACTCCGTACATGCCGATGGTCTCGGTGTTGGAGTCTCGGTCGTCGTCGGGCTCGCGGCCCATCTTGAAGGCGTAGTTGATGGCGACATCACGCGGGATCCCACCGCAGTTGTCCTCGATGGAGAACAAGTCCTTTGCCAGCTTGATCCGAACGAAGTGCCGGCTGTAGTCGACCTTGTCGCCGTTGGCGACGCGCATCGCACCGTCGAGGCAGTTATCGACCAAGTCGAGAATGGCGTCATCGAGGTTGATGTCACGCGTGAGCATCGATACGAAGAACTGCTTGGTTGGAGTCGCTAGCGCGACATCTTTGCTTAGCTTCGTCAAAGGATCCTCCCACCGGAGAACAACGTGCTCACCAAGCGCTCAACTTCTTCGAGTTGCCCCTGTTCGACGAGGCCTACGATTAGGTCCTGCTCAGCCCGTGACGCCGGCGGGATGCGGACGTCCTTGATCATCTGCTGGGTAATCTGAGGAAATAGCTTCTTCCCCTGAGTGATCGGCAAGATGAACCTTGCATTCGCGGCCTTGGACGCAAGGATGGCGGCAACATATTCCAGTCGAAACCCCCCTGGGCTTACGTGTATATTGTATACGGACTGAAGTGTAACAAGAGCTTCTCGATCTATGCCAAGGCGGAGAGTGCTCCCTGTCTTGACGACAACAATCTTTGGTGAGCGATATAGTTCTAGTTTCTTCTTCACTAGCCGCTTTGGCATTTGGTGCGTTGCTCCAGGTTGGGTCAACAGAGCCCTCACTCCTGCGCCGGCAAGGACCGCAATGTTGCCAGGAGCCACGTCCCCGTCGACTTCGAGCGGAACAAGGTCCTTCTTGCCAACCTCTTCGCCGCGGCTGACTTGGGCTACGTCGCCAACACATTTCCAGGAGCTAATAAAAGACTCCGCTGCTGACTCCGGAAGGGGCGCATTCCAGGGATGCCTGCCGTCGGCAATAAATGCGCCAGGTAATCTCCGCGCATCGTGTCCTGGCGCCCGATACCAAAGCACTCTGTCATCATTCGCAGGGGTGTCAGCATTTGAACGACGGTGTCCCATGAGCGCGAACACACTCACGCCAGCTTGAAATGTTTTGCCAACATGATCGAGAAAGATGGTCCGAAAACATGACAGAACGAATCGCCTTACGATGGATGGTTCAGAACGAGCCAGAATCGCATCTGGAAGGACGAAACCCAAGTGCCCGGAGTCCGAAACCAGCTCGACCGCTCGCTCGACGAACAGCCAGCAAAGGTCCCACTGCCCAGCAGCAAGCGCGAATACTAGCTTCGCGACCTCGGGGCGGGTTTCGCCAAATGCATATGGCGGATTCCCGATAATTGCGTCGAAGCCACCATGCTCCCGAGCGAGCACCTCGGGAAATTCGAGCGGCCAGTGAAACGTCGCTCGGTCTATACGCTGCGCTTCACCTGTCGCATTGCCGAGAATTCCATCTGCTTCGGCAGCGAAGCCCGCGAGTCGCGACTCCAGCTCACGGTGGTTCCCGGCCGCGAAGACATTGGCGATGAACCCATCGGCAACCTGCTGCGTGGCGCGAAGTCGTCTTCGCGCAGCGGCATCAAGAGTTGCCATCGCTTCGACGTCGCGAATATCGCGGATCGGCAATTCCCTCAGCTGTGTTCGCATTGCCAATGCTTCGTCCACGGCTGCTTGAATGGTTCTGCCGAATAGGCGCCCCTGCCTCTGCGCTGTCGGGGTAATCGACAGCTCCGTCAGTTGTTTAATGCGTGTTAGTCCTAACAAGCTGTCGCCACAACGGAGGTTGTGGTCAAGGAAGCCAAAAGGACGGCCCTTCGAAAGCGTGACCAGCCACAACGAGAGCTTCGCCAGTTCGACGGCGAGCGGGTTCAGGTCGACGCCGTAGAGACAGCGCTCGGCCACGATGCGACGAGCGTGTTCGGCGCGTATCTCGATACCGGGAGGCATCGTCTCGATGTTGGTACGAGGTTCGTGGACCTGGCCAGTTATGTCGACGACCCGGCCGGCCGCCTCCTCGATGGCCCATGCCTCGACCAAGCGCGCGCTCAGGAAGCGGCATGCTTGCACCAGGAACGCGCCCGAGCCCATCGCCGGGTCGCAGACTTTCAGGTCGAGGAGCTGTTCGGGTGTCTTCAGCTTCCACTCGGCGCGCGGCGCGCCTTTCGCGGGGCCGTCGTAGACGAGCGGTGTCAGCGTCTCCTCGACGATGCGCTCGGTGAGACTCTTGGGCGTATAGTGGGTCCCGGTCTCGCGGCGGGCGGCACCAAGCACCACGACGAACGCACCCTTCGGGTGGAGCAGCGGATAGCCCCATGGGTCGGTGCGGAGCAGCCGCACGTAAGGTTCGACCCGGTCGCGGAGCTTCACGTCGCCGCGACATACCGAGAGCAGCCGCGCGCTCTGCTGGGGATCGACCTCGGCCGCAAGCGCCTTCGTGATGGCCGACTCGGAGCGCTTCGACCGCTCGACGAGCAGCTTCACGACAGCGGCCTTCCCATCGAGGCGCGCCGACTCCAGCTCGCCGAGCGTGACGCGCGCATCCTTCGCCCGTGCGCCCGCCTCGAGTTCCAGCGTCACGTCTTCGACGTGCGCGACGGTGCGTTCCAGAAGGCCTTCGTAGACGTGGCCGATCTGCTCGACGTCGAGCGCGCGATACGAGAGCGTGCGTCCTTCGAAGGTCTGGATGGCTTCGAGCAGGAGCAGTACCGTGCGGTCGTCGATGGGCAGCGGTTCGGCGCGGTGCTGGCGCCACGACGTGCCCTTGGGCCGTCCTTCGAGGAACGGGAAGCGGTCCGGATCGAAGAGCGAGCCGCCCATCGCGGGCAGGCGCAGCGTCGGGTGGTCGATACCACCGAAAACGGCGCGGAACACCGCGAGCAGCCGCGACCAGGCGGCCCGACGCCGTTCGAGGATTTCGTCGCTTTCGGCGCGAAGCTGCATGCGCAGCGTGGAGACCGCATAAAACGAGTCGTAGCGTGGTTCGCCCAGTAGCAAGAGCCCGCGTTCCTCGGCGGCGAGAAGGAACACGAGCCGCATCATGACGGTGAGCCCAGCCTCGTAGAGTTCCTGAGGCTTCACGTCTCGGAGCAGCTCGCGGTTGCGATCTTGATCGGCGCGATCGAGCGCCTGCACCAGGACCTCGATGGCGCGCCGGACCTGATCACCGAGGGCGTCGGTGACGTCGTCTTGATGCTTCAGCGAGCGCTCGAAGAGCGCCGGAAGCCGTTCTCGAGCCGACGCGAAGAAGCGGCGCACGCCGAGCAGCGACACGAACGCGCGCAGCGTCGCAGGCTCCTGGCTCCAGATGCGCGCGTACCAACTCGCGAAGGTGGCCACCTGGCCGGTGGGCGCGTGGACCAGCATCCAGCGCTCGCCGTTGGTGACGATGCCGAACGGCACGTTCAGCGCGCGCAGGTGCAACGCCATGCGGTCGCCAGGCGAGCTGGACAGCCCGCCGAACTTCATCGATGCCGAAAGATCGGTGTCGGGTGGGAAGAGGTGGATGGGCGCGAGGACGGCCCCGCCGTGCGTCGGATCGACGAAGACGAGCTCGGGTGCGATGGTCGTAGCGTGTTCGGGTAGCTCGACCACAGACGCAGGCACGTCCTTGCCCGCCTTCAGCACCTGTTCGTCGGCCTCGAGCGCGGTGCGCAGCACTTCGTCGATCCACGCGTTGTGCAGCTCGTCTAGTTCGGCGTCGTCACCATCGACCGCGTCGCGCCACTCCTCGTAGGCGCCTCGGAGACGCTTGGCGCGTGAGGCATCCAGCTCTTCGAGCCCCTGCGGGAACACCTCGCGGAGCACGGGCACCGCGAGGAACGGGCCCGAAACCTCGAGCAGGTTCAGCCACTCGTGCTTGGTGCTCACGACTTCCTCCGCGTGGCCAGAGACTCGGGCACCAACAGGATCACCGCGACGGGGAACGTGTGGTCGACGAGGCCTGTGTGGCGCTCCTCGATCGCGAGCCGCTCGCGTTCGCGCTCCTCGGGGATGCGACGCAGTCGCGCTTCGAGAGCGAGTCGATCGCGCCGGAGCTGCGTGCGCTCGTCCTCGGAGAACAGAGAGAGCTGCTTGGGCTCCTCTTTGTGCAGCTCGGATTCGAGGTTCTTCGCGAGGTCATCGAGGAGCTGGGTCATCTCCTCGATCTCTTTGCGCTTGCGAGCTTCGAGCGTCCCACCGAGCCCCTTCAGACGCTCCTTCGAGCGCGCGCCGACCGCGCTCACGATGGCTTCGGTGTGCTTCTGGAAGCGCGTGCGCAGGGCATCGAAGAGCGAGTCGTCGATCGTGCCGGGCACCGAGGAGTTCAGCCAGTTGCGCAGCTCGCCAACGCGGTCCTCACGCTTGAAGGCGGCGTCTCGCAGGTAACCGCCGGCTTCGGTGAGCTCCTCATGGAGGCGATGGTGATTGCCGCCCGTGATGACGAGACGCGAGACGATGAGGACGGCAGGCGTGTCGAGCTTCGCATCGGGCAGGATGCGCACCGTGACACGGTTGAGCTTCTTCACGTCGTCGCGAGCCCAGACCTCGGCGCGCAAGAGCCGCAGGCTCATCTGCACGAGCGGGTGGTTCAGGTGGACGAGGACCACGTCGTCGCGGCCCTTGGCGACATCGTGGTCGAAAGTGATGGGGCGAATGCGCTTCGTATACGGGTGCTCGAGCCCGTCGAGGCATCGCGACCACGAGCCCGCGAGTGCGGGCATTTGGAACACGCGGGCGTCAGGCATGTTCGGCAACTTCGCGGGAGTGAGGTCGGGCTTGTTGGTGAGCGCCAGGGCGACTCGCACTACGCGCTCGATGCGGTCCGGCGTGAGGTTCTGCTCGCTCCGCGTCGTCATCAGCCGCTCGTGGAGTTTGGCGATGCGCTCGCGCAGCTCACGCTCGGCCTTTACGTACCGGCGGGCACGCTCGATACGCTTCTCGGCGAGCCCCGTGTCGAGCTGGCGACGGCGGCCTTCGAGGAGTGCCGGCAGTTGCGGAGCGATGACCGGGTTCACGCTTCCCATGTCAGCGCGCATCGAGTCGAGCTTCCTGAGCGCGCGGAGGATATCGTCGCCGTGGCCGCCACTCGCATCGACGGGATGCCAGATGACGACTTCGCTCTGCTTCTGGCCGTGACGGTCAATGCGGCCATTCCGTTGCTCCATCACGTTCGGGTTGTAGGGAATCTCGACGTGAATCAGCAGATTGCAGTGATTCTGGAGGTCGATGCCTTCGGAGGCCGCATCAGTCGCGAGCAGGATACGCACCGGCGACTCGCGCGGGTCGGCCTGGAACGCGGCCTTGATGGCCTCGCGCTCCTTCGGATCCATGCCGCCGAAGAGCAATGCGAGACGCTCGCCACCGAGGTCGTGGCTGGCGAGGATCTCGTGCAGCCACTTCTGCGTCGCGCGGTACTCGGTAAAGAGGATGACGCGCGCGTTCGACCACTGGCCCTTGGGACGCAGGTTCTCTTCGAGCCAGCGCAGGAGTGCCGTGGCCTTGGAATCGGGCTTGTGACTTGCCTGCTCGGCCCAGGAGCGCAGGCGACCGAGGAGCTGCTTCTCCTCGGCCGACAACGGTCGCAGCCGACGACTCGCCTCTTCGACGGCCTCGGACTCGGCGGCTTCGCGCATGTCGTCGTCGGCGTAGTCCTCCTCGGTCTTGGTGATGGCGCGACGGAGTATTCGGTCGTCGAAGTTCGGCGCGCGGCGAGCCTCGCCCTTGCCCTCGATGGTCGCCGTGTGCCGCGCGAGCGTCGACATGAACGCGGCAGGCGACGACGCGAGGCGCTTGCGTAGGAGTTGGTGGACGAAGTGCGCCGCGGCACCTTCGCGCTCGTTCTGCTTCTCGCGGCTCGCGATGTACTGTTCGAGGAGCTGGCGTACCTCGCGCTCCTCGTCGGTGTACTCGACGTTCAGCGCTTCGAGTCGGCGCACCGGGTAGAGCTTCTTGCCCTTGGAGTCGACGAGATCACTCTTGAGGCGCCGCACCATGACGCGCGCGAGCTGGTCTTCGGGCGGCAGGATGTTGCGCGAGAAGCGCTGGTCGTCGAGCAGCTCGAGGAGCGCCGTGAACGACTCCGTATAGCCGTCGTGCGGCGTCGCCGTGAGGAAGAGTTTGTGCTGGAAGTGCGGCGCGAGCAGGCGCACGAGGCGCGTGCGCAGACTCTCGACGGCGTACTTGCCGACGGTGGGCGCGACGTTGTGGGCCTCGTCGACGACGAGCATGTCGAAGCGACGCGGGAACGTTGGCTGCGGCGGGAGCACGTCGCGCAGGAGGCGGAGGCCTTCGCCTTGCTTCGCCCAGTCGATGGACGCGATGAGCCTCGGGAACGCCGTCCAAGGATTGGCTTGAAGGCCGAGCTCGCGGCGCAAGCGCTTCAACGACTCGGTATCGACGATGCGGAACTCGAGGCCGAACTTCTCGCCCATTTCGCTGCGCCACTTCTCCTGCAGCGACGATGGGCAAAGCACGAGGATGGTCCGCGCGCGGTGGCGTAGGAGCATCTCCTGGATGACGAGGCCGGCCTCGATGGTCTTGCCGAGGCCGACGTCGTCGGCGATCAGCAGGTTGGTGCGCGCCATATCGATCGCGCGCACGAGCGGGTCGAGCTGGTAGTCCTCGATGCTCACGCCGCTGCGAAAGGGCGCTTGGAGATAGCCGCGATCGGCGTTGGTGGCCGTGCCCCAGCGTACGGCGTCGAGGAAGGCTTCGAGTGTCGACGGATCGTCGAGCGCCGAGAGCGTGGGTAGGCCCGCACGCTCGATGACGTGGGCGCCGGGTTCGAGCTCCCACAGCACCTCAATCTCCTCGCCGAGCGCGTCCTCATCGATCGAGGCGAGCTTCACGAGATGTTGCTTTGGGAGCTCGGGTGAGACTGCCGACGCATCGACGTCGGCGACGATCCACTGGCGACGACGTACCTCGACGAGCTGGCCGGGCTCGGGCGCCCCTGAAGAGAGTACGGATGCATGAGTGGTGACGGCGTTGGTCATGGACGGCGCATCCTCTCGCGGCGACGTTCGAGGACGTGCGCAATACGTCCCGCAGCGCTCTCGGGTTCCTCGTGCGCCCAGACGCGGATCACCTTCCAGCCCGCGGCGCGCAGGCGTTCGTCGGTGTCGCGGTCGCGCGCGATGTTGGCCTCGATCTTCGCGCGCCAGAATTCGGCGTTCTGCTTCGGCCAAGTCGCGTGCGTGGGACAGCCGTGCCAAAAGCAGCCGTCGACGAAGACCGCAACGCGGAGTCTGCTGAACGCGACGTCCGCGACCCTGCGGGGCTTGGTCAGGACGGGAACATGGACGCGGTAGCGAATACCGCGCGCATGCAGCTCGCGGCGCAGGGCAGCCTCGGCAGACGTGTTCTTCTGCCGAACGCGCTGCATGCGGCGGCGCGCTTCAGGCGTTGACGCTTCTACCCGCACGCTCGCGGCCATTCCTCCCCCTGCGGTGGTTCGTCGCCGGCGAGGACTGGCCGACGTGTCGCTCGTTGGCGCGCATGCCGTAGCTCTGCTTTACGTGCTCGATGATGCTCTGCCCGATTACGCGTCCGAGATCGACGGGCACGGCGTTGCCGATCAGCCGGCCGAGAACCTTGAACTGGATCGGCCGGTCTTCAGGGATGAAGGAGTAGTCCTTCGGGAATCCTTGGAGCAACGCACCCTCGCGCAGCGAGAGCCCTCGCGCCTGAGTCGGGTGTCCGAAGCGACCGTTGCCAAACCCATAGAACTGCGTGGTCAACGTCGGCGCGGGCTCGTCGTACTTCATTCGCCCATAGACGGCCGGGTACTTTTTGCCCGTGCTCTTCGTGTGACACTTGGCAACGAGGTGCTTCGGCCAATCGCGCCACGTGCCTCCCGGCTTCGAATGCAGGATGCGTTCGTAGTTCAAGTCGGAGAGGCGTGCTGCAGCATGCAAGCGGTCACGCTTGTCGACGCAGCCATGGCGAAGGACCGGCAACTCCTTGATGACGTCTTCGACCGTCCGAGCCTCTGACGCGACGGGCTCCCGCAACTTGATCTCGCCGTGGAGCGACGCGAGCAGCACGGTACGGTTGCGGCGCTGCGGGAGCCCGTACTCGGCGCAGTCGACGACATCGACCCAGACGTTGTAGCCGAGGCTCTCCAGCGTGCGTTTGAAGTTCTTGAACACCGAGTGTCTCGTCACGGTGGGGACGTTCTCCATCGTGACGATGTCGGGGAGCAGCTCTCTTACCAACCTGCCGAAATGGTTGAGGAGACTCCAACGCTGATCATCCTCGACCTTCTCGTCCTTCTGGTAGCGGAGGGCGTACGTCGAGAAAGGCTGACATGGTGCGCAACCAGCGAGAACGCGCACCGTGGCGTCGCCGAACCACTCGGCGACCGTCGATGCCTCTAGCTCGGCAACGTCGGCTCGGTGAAAAGCGATTCCATCGTGGTTGGCTTCGTAGGGATAGCGACAGGCCTCGTCGAAGTCGACGCCCGCGCGGACCTTCACTCCAGCGCTGATGAGACCATGAGTGAGCCCGCCCGCGCCGCAGAAGAGGTCTACGCATACGACATCGTCTTCGGGCCGCTCGGTCCGCCCTCTCGTCGTCGTTGGTGCCCTTCTCGCCATGCGTTCGGTTACCTCACTCATCTTCTCGCTCTGCGTCAGCGGCCTTTCCTTTGTGGACCCACTCGTCGACCTCGGAGCGCTTGAACTTCCAGAGACGTCCGATGCGATGTCCTGGCAGTCCTTTCTTGTCGATCCATGCGTACACGCTGTCCCTGCTGATCCCGAGGTACTCGGCGATCTCGCCGACTGAGAGCCATCGATCGTCCATCTTGGGTCTACCTCTCGGGGCGCCTCGACCGCGCGGGTGGCTTCGACGCGGTCGGATGATAGCGTCTCAAGCGCCTGGGAATCAACGGGTTTCGCGGGATCTCGCCAGATTTCGCCCGGTTGCGCGGGATCGAGGCCGGGGGAAGGCGATGTGTCCTGGTCCTCACGACGCCGAACGGCGATCTCGGATGACGGAACCTGGGGAGTGAGGGCATGGGGCAAAGGCATCATGCTCCTCCAAGAGCCCCCGCTCTTCGGCGTCTGGGACGTGTCGGGTCGTCAGCCGGGAGCGAGCTCCGCCCACGCCACCCGCTGCTCCC
>Ga0180215_1003228_pt1 | contig 15535 bp, 27 predicted proteins | sample eDN3rd37CBELigBY_FD_128871 | JGI IMG/M metagenome (GOLD analysis project Ga0180215, IMG submission 128871) | Enriched backyard soil microbial communities from Emeryville, California, USA - eDNA 3rd pass 37_C BE-Lig BY (version 2) (version 2) | ecosystem: Environmental > Terrestrial > Soil >...
ACCAGCCGTTCCTGATGCCGGTTGAAGACGTGTTCTCGATCTCCGGACGCGGTACGGTATGCACGGGCCGTGTCGAGCGCGGCATCGTAAAGGTCGGCGAGGAAGTCGAGATCGTCGGTCTGAAGCCGACCCAGAAGACCACCGTCACCGGCGTCGAAATGTTCCGCAAGCTGCTCGATCAGGGCCAGGCGGGCGACAACATCGGCGCGCTGCTGCGCGGCACCAAGCGCGAGGATGTCGAGCGCGGTCAGGTGCTGTGCAAGCCGGGTTCGGTGAAGCCGCACACCAAGTTCAAGGCCGAAGCCTACATCCTGACGAAGGACGAAGGCGGCCGTCACACGCCGTTCATGACCAACTATCGTCCGCAGTTCTACTTCCGGACCACCGACGTGACCGGCGTTGTGCAGCTGCCGGAAGGCACCGAAATGGTGATCCCGGGCGACACCGTGAACATGACGGTCGAACTGATCGTGCCGATCGCGATGGAGGAGAAGCTTCGCTTCGCCATCCGTGAAGGCGGTCGCACCGTCGGCGCCGGCGTCGTCACGAGCATCATCGAGTAATCCAAATCTATCCGTCGTCGTGCCCGGCGTTGCGCCGGGCATCCACGACTTCATGTGAATAGGAAAACGTGGATGGCCGGGACAAGCCCGGCCATGACGGGCAGAGAGAAACGAACAAATGAACGGCCAGAATATCCGGATCCGGCTCAAGGCGTTCGATCACCGCATTCTCGATGCGTCGACCCGCGAGATCGTCAACACCGCCAAGCGCACCGGTGCGCAGGTGCGTGGACCGATCCCGCTGCCGACCAGGATCGAGAAGTTCACGGTGAACCGCTCGCCGCATATCGACAAAAAGAGCCGCGAACAGTTCGAGATGCGCACGCATAAGCGTCTTCTCGATATCGTCGACCCGACACCGCAGACCGTGGACGCGCTGATGAAGCTCGACCTCGCCGCCGGTGTCGATGTCGAGATCAAGCTCTGAGCCGCGGACGTAAGGAAACAAAGCCATGCGCACCGGGGTGGTCGCACAAAAAGTCGGAATGACACGGGTCTTCACCGATGCCGGCGAGCATGTGCCGGTGACGGTGCTCAAGCTCGCGGGCTGCCAAGTCCTCGGTCATCGCACCAAGGACAAGAACGGCTATGTTGCGTTGCAGCTCGGCGCCGGCAGCCGCAAGGTGAAGAATATTTCCAAGGCCCAGCGCGGCAATTTTGCCGTCGCCAAGGTCGAGCCCAAGCATACGATTGTGGAGTTTCGCGTCAGCGATGACGCGATGATCCCGGTCGGCGCCGAGATCACGGCCGATCATTTCGTGGTCGGTCAGTTTGTGGACGTCACCGGCACCTCCATCGGCAAGGGCTTTGCCGGCGGCATGAAGCGCTGGAACTTCCGGGGCCTGCGCGCCTCTCACGGCGTGTCGATCTCGCACCGCTCGATCGGTTCGACCGGCGGCCGCCAGGATCCGGGCAAGACCTTCAAGAACAAGAAGATGCCGGGCCATCTCGGCGTCGAGCGCGTGACCACCCTCAATCTCAAGGTGGTGCAGACCGACATCGAGCGCGGCCTGATCCTCGTCGAGGGCGCGGTTCCCGGTCACAAGGGTGGCTGGATCACCGTGCGCGATGCGGTGAAGAAGGCGCTTCCGAAAGATGCGCCGAAGCCCGGCAAATTCCGCGAGGCGAATGGCGCGGCCGACAAGCCGGCCGAAGCATCGGCCGAACCTGCCGCCGAAGCCGAGACGAAAGAAGGCGCGTGATGGAACTCAAGATGCTTTCGCTCGACGGTGGCGATGCCGGCGCCGTCACGCTGAACAAGGAGATTTTCGGTCTCGAGCCTCGGGCCGACTTGATTCATCGTTGTGTGGTGTGGCAGCTCGCCAAGCGGCGGGCCGGCACCCACAAGGTCAAGAACCGGGGCGAGGTCGCCCGGACCGGCAGGAAGCTGTCCGCCCAGAAGGGCACCGGCGGCGCCCGTCATGGCTCGCATCGCGTGAACCTGTTCCGCGGCGGCGGCCGTTCGTTTGGTCCGGTCGTGCGCAGCCACGAGATCGGCCTGCCCAAGAAGGTGCGGGCGCTCGCTTTGCGTCACGCGCTCTCGGCCAAGGCGAAGGACGGCGGCATCGTGGTGCTGAGCGAGGCCAAGCTGCAGGAGCCCAAGACCAAGGCGCTGACCGAGCGTTTCGCCAGGCTCGATATCGCCAATGCGCTGATCATCGACGGCGCGGAGATCGATACGAATTTCCGTAACGCAGCGCGCAACATTCCGCATGTGGATGTGCTGCCGATCGCCGGCATCAACGTCTACGACATTCTGCGCCACGGGAAGCTCGTGCTGACCAAGGCGGCTCTCGATGCGCTGGAGGCGCGCTTCAAATGAGCACGAAGGACCCGCGCCATTACGACGTGATCCTGTCTCCGGTGATCACGGAAAAGTCCACCAATGCGTCGGAGCACAACAAGGTCGTGTTCAAGGTGCGCATCGATGCAACCAAGCCGCAGATCAAGGATGCGGTCGAGAAGCTGTTCGACGTGAAGGTGAAGGGCGTGAACACCTTGGTCCGCAAGGGCAAGGTGAAGGCGTTCCGCGGCGTGATCGGCTCGACCTCGAGCAGCAAGCGCGCGGTCGTGACCCTGGAAGAGGGTCACCGCATCGACGTGACGACGGGCCTCTGAGGATTTCGGCGGGAAAGTTGAGTCATGGCACTGAAACACTATAAGCCGACCACGCCGGGCCAGCGCCAATTGGTGCTTGTCGACCGTTCGGCGCTCTATCGTGGCGCTCCGGTCAAGAAGCTGACCGAGGGCCAGTCTGCGAGCGGTGGCCGCAACAACAATGGCCGCATCACCACGCGGTTCCGCGGCGGCGGTCACAAGAGGTCGTTCCGCGTGATCGACTTCAAGCGGCGCAAGTTCGATGCGCCGGCCAAGGTGGAACGGCTTGAATACGATCCGAACCGCACCGCCTTCATTGCGCTGGTGAAATACGAGGACGGCGAGCTGGCCTATATCCTCGCGGCACAGCGCATGGCTGTGGGCGATACGGTCATCGCCGGTGAGCATGTCGACGTGAAGCCCGGCAACGCGATGCCCGCCGGCAACATTCCGGTCGGCACCATCGTGCACAATATCGAGCTGAAGATCGGCAAGGGCGGACAGATTGCGCGTTCGGCCGGGTCATATGCGCAGATCGTCGGGCGCGACGGCGAGTATGTGATCCTGCGGCTCAATTCGGGCGAGCAGCGCCTGGTGCATGGCCGCTGCATGGCGACCATCGGCGCGGTGTCCAATCCGGACCACATGAACATCTCGATCGGCAAGGCCGGGCGCAGCCGCTGGCTCGGCTACCGTCCGCATAACCGGGGCGTCACCATGAACCCGGTCGATCACCCGCATGGCGGCGGCGAAGGCCGCACCTCCGGCGGACGTCATCCGGTGACCCCGTGGGGCATCCCCACCAAGGGCAAGAAGACCCGCAAGAACAAGTCCACCACCAAGTTCATCGTTTCGAGCCGTCACGCTCGGAAGAAGAAGAAATAAGGAACGATCGTCATGGCCCGTTCGGTCTGGAAAGGTCCATTCGTCGACGGCTATCTGCTGAAGAAGGCGGAGAAGGCCCGCGGGTCGGGACGGCACGAGGTCATCAAGATCTGGAGCCGCCGCTCGACCATTCTGCCGCAATTCGTCGGCCTGACCTTCGGCGTCTATAACGGCCAGAAGCACGTTCCGGTGCAGGTTTCGGAGGAGATGGTCGGCCACAAGTTCGGCGAGTTCTCTCCGACGCGCACGTTTCACGGCCATGCGTCGGACCGCAAGGCCAAGCGCGGTTGAGATTGAGAGGGTAAAGTCATGGGCAAACCGGCGCGCGAGCGTACGCTCCCCGACAACGAAGCCAAGGCGGTCGCCCGCAATATCCGGGTGTCGCCGCAGAAGCTGAATCTGGTTGCGCAGCTCATTCGCGGCAAGAAGGTCGCGATTGCGCTCAACGATCTGCAGTTTTCGCGCAAGCGCATCGCGGTCGACGTGAAGAAGTGCCTGGAATCGGCGATCGCCAACGCCGAAAACAATCACGACCTCGATGTTGACGACCTGATCGTGGCGGAAGCTCATGTCGGCAAGGGCCTGGTGATGAAGCGCTGGGCATCGCGCGGCCGCGGCCGCTCGGGCAGGATTTTGAAGCCGTTCTCGCACCTGACGATCGTCGTCCGTCAGGTCGAGCAGCAGGCGGCTTAAGGAGAGTTTGGGATGGGTCAGAAGATCAATCCGATTGGCTTGCGCCTCGGCATCAACCGGACCTGGGACTCGCGCTGGTATGCCGGCAAGAACGATTACGGCACGCTGCTGCACGAGGACATGAAGATCCGCCAGGAGCTGATGAAGCAGCTCAAGCAGGCGGCGGTGTCCAAGATCGTGATCGAGCGCCCGCACAAGAAGTGCCGGGTGACGATCTACTCAGCGCGCCCCGGTGTCGTGATCGGCAAGAAGGGATCGGACATCGAGAAGCTGCGCAAGTCGGTCGCAAAGCTCACGCAGTCCGACGTCGTCATCAACATCGTCGAAATCCGCAAGCCCGAGCTGGACGCCCAGCTGGTCGCCGAATCGATCGCCCAGCAGCTCGAGCGGCGCGTTGCCTTCCGCCGTGCGATGAAGCGCGCGGTGCAGACCGCAATGCGCCTCGGTGCCGAGGGCATCCGGATCAACTGCTCGGGCCGTCTGGGCGGCGCTGAAATCGCGCGCCTCGAATGGTATCGCGAGGGCCGGGTGCCGCTACACACGTTGCGCGCTGACGTCGATTACGGGGTCGCCACCGCTTTCACCACTTACGGCACCTGCGGCGTCAAGGTCTGGATCTTCAAGGGCGAGATCCTCGAACACGACTCGATGGCGCAGGACAAGAAAATGAACGAGGCCGAAGCCGGCCGTCCGCGCCGCGAAATGACCGCGGGATAACGAGTAACCGTCATGCTGCAACCGAAGCGCACCAAATACCGCAAGGCCTTCAAGGGCCGAATTCACGGCGTTGCGACGTCCGGCAATTCGCTCGACTTCGGCCAATACGGCCTGAAGGCGATGGAGCCCGAGCGCGTCACCGCGCGCCAGATCGAGGCCGCCCGTCGTGCGCTCACCCGCCATATGAAGCGCGCCGGGCGAGTGTGGATCCGCATTTTCCCGGACGTGCCGGTGTCCAAGAAGCCGATCGAAGTGCGCATGGGTAAGGGCAAGGGAGCGCCGGAAGTCTGGGTGGCGCGCGTGAAGCCCGGCCGCGTCATTTTCGAGATTGACGGCGTTCCGATCGAACTGGCCAAGGAAGCGCTGCACCTGGCGGCCGCCAAGCTGCCGATCAAGACGCGCTTCATCGCGCGCATTGCGGAGTGACGATGATGAAGGCCGAAGACGTCAGGGTCATGACCGTCGACCAGATCGGCGATGAGGTGCTGAAGCTGAAGAAGGAGCAGTTCAACCTGCGGTTCCAGCGCGCCACCGGTCAGCTCGAAAACACCTCGCGCGTTCGCCAGGTGCGCCGTGACATCGCGCGCCTGAAGACCATCGCGCGCCAGAAGAACGCCAAGTAAGGGACCCCGCATGCCGAAGCGTCAACTGCATGGCCTTGTGGTCAGCGACAAGCAGGACAAGACCGTCGTCGTCAGTGTCGAGCGCCGTTTCACGCATCCGGTGCTGAAGAAGACAGTGCGGCGCACAACCAAGTTCCACGCCCATGACGAGACCAACGAATATTCGGTCGGCGACATGGTCTGGATCGAGGAACACAAGCCGATCTCGAGATTGAAGCGCTGGACCGTGATCCAGGGCGAGAAAAAGAAGAAGGTGCTGTAAGCGCGTTTCCGCGCCGGCGGCTGATAAAGGATTGGGTGCCCCATGATTCAGATGCAGACTAACCTGGACGTTGCCGACAATTCCGGCGCGCGCCGAGTCATGTGCATCAAGGTGCTGGGCGGATCGAAGCGGAAATACGCCACCATCGGCGACGTGATCGTCGTGTCGGTGAAGGAGGCGATCCCGCGCGGCCGCGTCAAGAAGGGCGACGTCATGAAGGCGGTCGTCGTGCGCATTTCGAAGGACATCAAGCGGGCGGACGGTTCGGTGATCCGGTTCGATCGCAACGCGGCGGTGCTGATCAACAATCAGCAGGAGCCGGTGGGCACCCGCATCTTCGGACCGGTGCCGCGCGAATTGCGGGCCAAGAACCACATGAAGATCATCTCGCTCGCCCCGGAGGTGCTGTGATGGCGGCGAAAATCCGCAAAGGCGACAAGGTCGTCGTACTAACCGGGCGCGACAAGGGCCGCACCGGCGAAGTGATCGCCGTGCATCCCTCGGAAGGACGCGCGCTGGTGCGTGGCATCAACATGGTCAAGCGCCACCAGCGTCAGACCGCGCAGCAGGAGGGCGGCATCATCTCGAAAGAGGCGAGCATCCACCTGTCCAATATCGCAATTGCCGACCCGAAGGACGGCAAGCCGACCCGCGTCGGCTTCAAGATGATGAACGACGGCCGCAAGATCCGCGTCGCCCGGCGTTCGGGAGTTGAGATCGATGGCTGAGACGCAGAAGGCCAATCAAGGTGCGCCGGCGGCCGGCTATGTGCCGCGGCTGAAGGCGCAGTTCGAGAAGGATATCCGCGCCAAGCTGACCAAGGATTTCGGTTACGCGAATCCGATGCAGGTGCCGGTGATCACCAAGGTCGTGCTCAACATGGGCATCGGCGAGGGCGTGAGCGACCGCAAGAAGGTCGACAACGCGGCCAACGATCTCAGCCTGATCGCTGGTCAGAAGGCGGTGATCACCAAGTCGCGCAAGTCGATCGCGACCTTCAAGCTGCGCGACGGCCAGTCGATCGGCACCAAGGTCACGCTGCGCAAGGCACGCATGTATGACTTCATCGATCGCCTGGTGAATATCGCGCTGCCCCGCGTGCGCGACTTCCGCGGGCTGAACCCGAAGAGCTTCGACGGCATGGGCAATTATTCGCTCGGCCTGAAGGAGCACATCGTGTTCCCGGAAATCGACTACGACAAGACCCAGGAAAGCTGGGGCATGGACATCACGATCTGCACGACGGCGCGCACCGACGAAGAGGCGCGCGCGCTGCTCGCTGCATTCAACTTCCCCTTCCGGCAGTGAGGGCCGAGAACCCTCAGACGCGGATAGTCAGGAGACTTTGATGGCGAAGAAGAGTTCGGTCGAGAAGAACAAGCGGCGGCGGCGCATGGCGAAGTCGTTCAGCGGCCGTCGTACGCGGCTCAAGGCGATCGTCAACGACAAGACCAAGCCGATGGAAGAGCGTTTCCAGGCCTCCCTGAAGCTGGCCGAGTTGCCGCGCAATTCTGCTCCCTCGCGCATCCGCAACCGTTGCGAGATTACGGGCCGTCCGCGCGCCTATTACCGCAAGCACAAGCTGTCGCGTATCGCGCTGCGCGAACTCGGCAACAAGGGTCTGATCCCGGGCCTCGTTAAGTCGAGCTGGTGAGGAGGCGCTCATGAACGATCCGATCGGCGATCTCATCACCCGCATCCGCAACGCGCAGGAGCGGCACAAGCAGCGGGTTTCGTCCCCCGGCTCGAAGCTGCGCGAGCGCGTGCTCGAAGTGCTCAAGTCCGAAGGCTATATCCGCGGCTATTCGACCGTGGAGCACAAGGACGGGCGCAACGAGCTCGAGATCGAGCTGAAATATTTCGACGGCGCGCCGGTGATCCGCGAGATTGCCCGCGTCTCCAAGCCCGGCCGCCGCGTCTATGTGGCGGTCAAGAACCTGCCGCGGGTCAATAACGGCCTCGGCATTTCGATCCTCTCGACCCCGAAGGGCGTCATGGCGGACCACTCCGCCCGCGACGCCAATGTCGGCGGCGAATTGCTCTGCACGGTGTTCTGATGTCGCGCGTCGGCAAGAAACCGGTTCCCGTCCCGTCCGGCGTCACCGCCAACGTGTCGGGCAAGACCGTCAGTGTGAAGGGGCCGAAAGGCGCCCTGTCTCTGGTTATTGACGATCGCGTGGCGGTCGCGATGGACAAGGGCGAGATCAAGGTCGATCCCAAGGACGACAGCAAGGAGGCGCGCGCGCTGTGGGGCACCACGCGGGCGAATCTGAACAATATCCTGACCGGCGTTACCAAAGGCTTCGAGCGCAAGCTTGAAATCACCGGCGTCGGCTACCGCGCCGCGGTGCAGGGCAAGAACCTGCAACTGGCGCTCGGCTACAGCCACGACGTGCTGTACCCGATCCCGGAGGGAATCGCGGTTACGACCCCGAAGCCGACCGAGATCGTGGTGTCGGGCATCGACAAGAGGCAGGTCGGGCAGGTCGCTTCCGAGATCCGTGCGTATCGTCCGCCGGAGCCCTACAAGGGCAAGGGCGTGCGCTACGCCGACGAGTTCATCTTCCGCAAGGAAGGCAAGAAGAAGTAAGACGATGGCACACAAGACCCCAACAGAGCGCCGCAAGGCGCGCGTGCGCAGAGCCATCAAGGCGGCGGCGAACGGCCGCATGCGGCTTTCGGTGCACCGCTCGTCGAAGCACATCTACGCGCAGGTGATCGACGACACCAAGGGCGTGACCCTGGTTTCGGCGTCCACGCTCGAAAAGGCGCAACGCGAGTCCGGCAAGACCGGCGCCGACATCGCGGCGGCGAAGATCGTCGGTAAGCTGGTGGCTGAACGCGCCGCGCAGAAGGGCATCAAGAACGTGGTCTTCGACCGTGGCGGCTACATTTATCACGGGCGCATCAAGGCGCTCGCCGACGCCGCACGCGAAGGCGGATTGAGCTTCTAAAGGATCAACACATGGCACGTGAACCCAGACGCGAACGCGAGCGCTCCGAGCGCGGTGACCGGGAAGAGTCGGAATTCATCGACAAGCTCGTTCACATCAATCGCGTCGCGAAGGTGGTGAAGGGCGGCCGGCGGTTCGGCTTTGCCGCGCTCGTGGTCGTCGGCGATCAGAAGGGCCGGGTCGGCTTTGGCCATGGCAAGGCGCGCGAAGTGCCGGAGGCGATCCGCAAGGCCACCGACGCCGCCAAGCGTTCGCTGATCCGCGTTCCGCTGCGCGAGGGGCGCACGCTGCATCACGACGTGGCGGGCCGCCACGGCGCCGGCAAGGTGCAGTTGCGCGCCGCGCCGGCCGGCACCGGCATCATCGCCGGCGGCCCGATGCGTGCGGTGTTCGAATCGCTCGGGATGCAGGACGTGGTGGCGAAGTCGCTCGGGTCGTCCAATCCCTACAACATGGTGCGCGCGACATTTGACGCGCTGAAGAACCAGGATTCACCGCGCTCGGTGGCTGCGCGCCGCTCGATGAAGGTCTCGACCCTGCAGGCGCGTCGTCGCGAAGAGGGCGTCGAGGCGACGGCCGAGTAATCGGCACGGAAGGATTTCGGAAGGCAGGCGTGATGGCAGAGAACAAGACAATCCGCATCGAGCAGGTCGGCAGCCCGATCCGCCGCGAGAGCGCTCAGCGCGAGACGCTGATCGGCCTTGGGCTCAACAAGATCGGCCGCGTCAAGGACGTGCCGGACAATCCGTCGACCCGCGGCATGATCGCGAAGGTCGGCCATCTCGTCCGCGTGGTCGAAGAAGGAAAGTAAGCGATGAAGCTCAATCAGCTGGCCGCCCGGCCCGGCGCCTCGAAGGCCCGCACCCGCATCGGCCGTGGCATTGGCTCGGGCAAGGGCAAGACCGGTGGGCGCGGCGGCAAGGGCCAGACCGCGCGTTCCGGCGTGAGGATCAAGGGGTTCGAAGGCGGCCAGATGCCGCTGCACCGGCGCCTGCCGAAGCGCGGCTTCCGCAACACCGCGTTTCAACTCGATCTGAACGAGGTCAATCTCGGCCGGGTGCAGGCTGCGATCGATGCCGGCGTGCTCGACGTCACGAACCCGGTCGATGTCGGCAGCCTGGTCGCGGCCGGCGTGCTTAGCCGCGCGCGTGATGGCGTCAAGCTGCTGGGTGGTGGCGAGATCAAGGCGAAGATCGAATTCTCGGTCTGGCGCGCCTCGAAATCGGCGGTCGCCGCGGTGGAAAAGGCGGGCGGCTCGGTGAAGATCCTCGCGCCGGCCAAGGAGGAGCCCAAGGAGCCGCGTGGCAAGAACGCACGCTTCGCCGCCGGGCTCGACAAGCCGAAGATCGTTGAACCTGCCGCGCCGGCGAGCAAGAAGAAGGCCGATGGCGATGCCAAGGCGGAAAAACCGGCCAAGCCGGCGGGCAAAAAGCCTGCATGACGCCTACATGACGGCCCGGGAGCGCGGGCTTAGGCGGGTCAGGAGCGAGCATGGTCTCAGCAGCGGAACAACTTGCGGCCAACATTAATTTTTCCGCGCTCGGCAAGGCCGAGGAGCTGAAAAAGCGCATCTGGTTCACGCTTGGCGCGCTGCTGGTCTATCGTCTCGGAACCTACATTCCGTTGCCGGGAATCGACCCGACCGCCTGGGAGCAGATCTTCCGCACCCAGGCTGGCGGCATTCTCGGAATGTTCAATATGTTCGCCGGCGGCGGCATCCAGCGCATGGCGATCTTTGCGCTGAACATCATGCCGTATATCTCGGCGTCCATCATCATTCAGCTGATGACGTCGGTGTCGCCGACTCTCGAAGCCCTCAAGAAAGAGGGTGAGTCCGGCCGCAAGACCATCAACCAGTATACCCGCTACCTCACGGTGGTTCTCGCTGCTGTACAGGCCTATGGCATCGCCATCGGGCTTGAGGGGGCGGGCAATGTCATCAGCGATCCGGGCTGGTTCTTCCGCATCTCCACGGTCATTACTTTGACCGGCGGCACCATGTTCCTGATGTGGCTCGGCGAGCAGATCACCTCGCGGGGCATCGGCAACGGCATCTCGCTGATCATCATGGCGGGAATTGTCGCGGAATTGCCCTCGGCGATCGCCGGCACGCTCGAACTCGGCCGCCAGGGTGCGCTGTCGACCGGCCTGATCCTGATCGTCATCGTGATGGCGTTCGTGGTCACCGCCTTTATTGTGTTCATGGAGCGCGCGCAGCGGCGCCTCCTGATCCAGTATCCGAAGCGCCAGGTCGGCAATCGGATGTTCGAGGGGCAGACCTCGCATCTGCCGCTCAAGCTCAACACCTCAGGCGTGATCCCGCCGATCTTTGCTTCGTCGCTCCTCCTGCTGCCGACCACGATCGCGAATTTCAACGTCGGAAGCGGGCCGGGCTGGATGACCACGCTGACGACGCAGCTCAGCCACGGGCGGCCGCTCTTCCTGATCCTGTATGTCTCGCTGATCGTCTTCTTCGCCTTCTTCTATACGGCGATCGTGTTCAATCCGACCGAGACCGCCGACAATCTGAAGAAGCACGGCGGGTTCATCCCGGGCATCCGTCCGGGCGAGCGCACGGCGGAATACATCGATTATGTGCTGACACGCATCACCGTGGTCGGCGCGATCTATCTGGCGATCGTCTGTATCATCCCGGAGATCCTGATCTCCTATGCCGCGGTGCCGTTCTATTTCGGCGGTACGTCGCTCCTGATCGTGGTGAGCGTTACCATGGATACGGTTGCGCAAGTGCAGGGGCATCTGCTGGCGCACCAGTATGAAGGCCTGATCAAGAAATCGAAGTTGCGGGGGCGACGCAGATGAGGCTGATCCTGCTCGGGCCACCGGGGGCGGGCAAGGGCACCCAGGCGCAGCGGCTGGTGGAACAGCACGGCATCGTGCAGCTCTCCACCGGCGACATGCTGCGCGCCGCGGTCAAGGCCGGAACGCCGGTCGGGCTGAAGGCGAAGGATATCATGGCGCGCGGCGAACTGGTGCCCGATGACGTCGTGGTCGGCATCATCGAAGAGCGCATCGACCAGCCGGATGCGCGCAAGGGCTTCATCCTCGACGGCTTTCCGCGAACCGTCGCGCAGGCGGAGGCACTGGAGAAGCTGCTGGCCCGGAAGGGTCTGAAGCTGGACGCGGTGATCGAGCTCGAAGTGGACGATGATGCGCTGCTTGAGCGCATTGAGAAGCGGGTGGCCGAGATGCAGGCCCGCGGGGACGCTGTGCGGGCGGACGACAACGCCGAATCGCTGAAAAAGCGGCTGGACGCCTATCATGCGCAAACCGCGCCTTTGTCGCACTATTACCGCCGCAAGGGCGTTCACCGATCGACCGATGGCATGGCAACGATTGACGAGGTGACGGAGGCGATCGGCAAGCTGCTGACGGCGCCCGCGGCGCGCAAGAAGGCACCGGCGCGTAAGCCCGTCAGCCGGGGTGCTGCCGGACGCCGCGCGGCGGGCCGCAAGCCCCCGTCGCGCGTTACCGCGGCTCGCTCAGCGCGAAAAGACGCTGGCAAGAGGGCTTTGAAGGGCATCGCGAAGGCAGCGACTGGCTCAAGGCGAGCATCCACCGGCGCGGCCAGGACAGCCACCAAAGCTGCGTCCAAGAGCGCTTCCAAGAGCGCTTCCAGGAGTGCTTCCAGAAGCACCTCCAACAGCGCGTCCCGGAGTACCTCCAAGCGTGCTTCCGGGAGCACCTCGAGGAGTGCTCCCGGGAGTGTCTCCAAGACCGCTTCCAAGGTCGGAAAGGCGCTCAAAGGACGTGGTCGCAAGTCGGCGACCAGGTCCGCGACCAAGGGCGGCAAGCCAGCGAAATCGGCCGCTGCGCGTCACAAAGCCGCCAAAAACAGCAAATCGACCCGGAACCAGGCCTCAAAAGCCCGGTCCGGACGTGGCCGGAGGTTGACGAAACGCCGGTGAATCCGTACATACCGCGCCATTCAGTGGGAGAACGTATGCACGATGCCGGGCCCCAAAAGAGGCGGGGGCAAGGTGTCGTGATAGCCCTTTGCGGTTCCCTCCGAAAGACACGGACAGAGCAGGAAGGCTGATCGGCGGCCCGGACGGTCGTCGGCACATGGAGCGAAATCGTGGCCCGTATTGCAGGCGTCAATATTCCGACCAACAAGCGCGTCGTCATCGCGCTTCAGTATATTCATGGCATCGGGCCCCATTCGGCCGATCAGATCATGCAGCAGCTTCACATCCCGTATGAACGGCGTGTGTCGCAGCTGACCGACGCCGAAGTCCTGCAGATTCGCGAAATGATCGACCGCGAATTCACGGTCGAGGGCGACCTGCGTCGCGAGACCGCGATGAACATCAAGCGCCTCATGGACCTGGGCTGCTATCGCGGCCTGCGTCATCGCAAGGGCCTGCCGGTGCGCGGTCAGCGGACCCACACCAACGCCCGCACCCGCAAGGGGCCGGCGAAGGCGATTGCAGGCAAGAAGAAGTAATCTGGGAACGGCCGCGCACGGTCGCGACGCTCCTCGCGAAACCGCGGCGCTGCGAAAGGAACGAGAATGGCAAAGGAAGTGACGCGCGTCCGCCGCCGCGAGCGCAAGAACATCGTGTCCGGCGTCGCGCATGTGAACGCCAGTTTCAACAACACCATGATCACCATAACTGACGCGCAAGGCAACACCATTGCGTGGTCGACGGCGGGGACCATGGGGTTCAAGGGCTCGCGCAAGTCGACGCCCTATGCGGCGCAGGTCGCGAGCGAAGACGCCGCCAAGAAGGCGCAGGAGCACGGCATGCGCACGCTCGAGGTCGAGGTGTCGGGACCGGGTTCCGGTCGCGAGAGCGCGCTGCGCGCATTGCAGGCCGCGGGCTTTACCATCACCTCGATTCGCGACGTGACGCCGATCCCGCATAACGGCTGCCGGCCGAGGAAGCGGCGCCGCGTATGACGGAGACTTTGACCCGGCGGCAGGACGATGCGTCCGCCGCCGCCGCCGCTTCTCACGGTACCGGTTCGTACGATGCGACCCGGGAAATGCAGGGCAAGACCGAGCCGAGCAAGGCGATGGGTGCAAACGTGACGATCCAGAAGAATTGGCAGGAACTGATCAGGCCGAACAAGCTGCAGGTTTCGGCGGGCGACGATCCCCGGCGTGTGGCCACGCTGGTGGCCGAGCCGCTTGAGCGCGGCTTTGGTCTTACGCTCGGCAACGCGTTGCGGCGGATTTTGCTGTCCTCGCTGCAGGGCGCGGCGGTGCAATCCGTCCATATCGACGGCGTGCTGCACGAATTCTCGTCGATCCCCGGCGTGCGCGAGGATGTGACCGATATCGTCCTGAACATCAAGGACATTGCCATCAAGATGCAGGGCGAAGGCCCCAAGCGCATGGTGGTGAAGAAGTCGGGCCCCGGCGTCGTGACCGCCGGCGACATTTCGACGGTCGGCGACATCGTGATCCTCAATCCGGAACTTGCGCTCTGCACCCTCGACGAGGGCGCGGAAATCCGCATGGAATTCACGGTCAATACCGGCAAGGGCTATGTGACCTCCGAGCGCAACCGGCCGGAAGATGCCCCGATCGGCTTGATCCCGGTCGACAGCCTGTATTCGCCGGTGAAGAAGGTCTCCTACAAGGTCGAGAATACCCGCGAGGGCCAGATCCTCGACTACGACAAGCTGACGCTGCAGATCGAGACCAACGGCGCCGTGTCGCCGGAGGACGCGCTCGCCTATGCCGCGCGCATCCTGCAGGACCAGCTCAACGTGTTCGTGAATTTCGAGGAGCCCCGCAAGGAAGTCGTCGCGGAATCGATTCCCGACCTTGCCTTCAACCCGGCCTTCCTCAAGAAGGTGGACGAGCTCGAACTGTCGGTGCGTTCGGCCAACTGTCTGAAGAACGACAACATCGTCTATATCGGCGATCTCGTTCAGAAGACCGAAGCCGAGATGCTCCGCACGCCGAATTTCGGCCGCAAGTCGCTCAACGAGATCAAGGAAGTGCTGGCGCAGATGGGCCTGCATCTGGGCATGGAAGTGCCGGGATGGCCGCCGGAGAATATCGACGACCTCGCCAAGCGCTTCGAGGATCACTACTGAGATTAAGTATCGTCATGGCCGGGCGCTTGTCCGGCCATCACATCACGGGCGAACGCAGGAAGCCCACCTGAGCACAACGTCGGGCGGATCGTCGCGACGCGGAGAAGAGAAGGACAATTTCAATGCGTCACGGTAACGCGCATCGCAAGCTGAACCGCACCGCCGAGCATCGCAAGGCGATGTTCGCCAATATGTGTGCCGCGCTGATCAAGCACGAGCAGATTATCACCACGCTGCCGAAGGCCAAGGACCTGCGGCCGATCGTCGAAAAGCTGATCACCCTCGGCAAGCGCGGCGACCTGCATGCCCGCCGCCAGGCGGTATCGCAGCTGCGCGACCTTGCGATGGTCAAGAAGCTGTTCGACGTGATGGGCCCGCGCTACAAGGATCGCAACGGCGGCTATACCCGGATCATCAAGGCGGGCTTCCGCTACGGCGATTCCGCGCCGATCGCGGTCATCGAGTTCGTCGATCGCGATATGGATGCGAAGGGGCAGGATTCGGGGCCCGTGCAGGCCAAGGGCGAATCCGAACAGACGGCCGCGTAATTCGCAGTCTCTTTGCTGAATTTGAAAAGGGCGGCGCGAGCCGCCCTTTTTTCTTGCCGGCGGCGGGCCGGATCGGATGCTGTGATATGGCTCGGCCGGCCATCGCATCGAGGCGCATCCG
>Ga0180215_1003232_pt1 | contig 15526 bp, 27 predicted proteins | sample eDN3rd37CBELigBY_FD_128871 | JGI IMG/M metagenome (GOLD analysis project Ga0180215, IMG submission 128871) | Enriched backyard soil microbial communities from Emeryville, California, USA - eDNA 3rd pass 37_C BE-Lig BY (version 2) (version 2) | ecosystem: Environmental > Terrestrial > Soil >...
CTGTCGTGTAAGAGCCCCGAGATCCCTATGCGAGGCCTGAATGAGTGCCAGTACGGACCTATCGCCGCTTGCACCCGCTCCATCCGATCGCCGACGGCGCCGGTCAGTTACCACTGCGCGCCTCTAGGGCGTGTCTCCCATATGCATCGTGAGGTTCGCGGCAGTCTGGTGGGGTGAGGTCGACGGGTTCTCGATATCGGGTGTTCACGGATGCGCAGTGGAAGCGGATCGCTCCGCTGTTGCCGTCCAATGCCGGGCGGCGTGGTCACCCGTTCGGTGACGACCGGCGGGTTGTGGAGGGCATCGCGTACCGGTTCCGCACCGGGATCCCGTGGCGTGACTTGCCCCGCGAGCAGTTCGGCCCGTGGCAGACGGTGTGGAAGCGGCATCGCCGTTACGCCGGTGACGGGACGTGGGATCGGGTGCTGGCGCAGATGCTCGCCGAGGCCGACGCGGCCGGGAAGATCGACTGGGCGGTGTCGATCGATGCGACGATCGCGCGTGCGCATCAGCATGCGACGAACACCACCCGCCCCCGAGCAGGACACAGGGGGCAGGATCGAATCACAAGAATCTGCCCTGGCACGAGATTGAACCGCCCGGTCACGGTATCGGCCGCTCCCGCGGCGGTCTGACCACGAAGATCCACCAGGCCGTCGATGGGCACGGCCGCCCGCTCGCGATGATCGTGACCGGCGGGCAGCGCAACGACGGAGCGATGCTCATCCACGTGCTCGGCGAGATCCAGGTTCCCCGGCTTGGCCCGGGTCGCCCACGAACCCGACCCGACGCCGTGATCGCCGACCGTGCCTACGCGACCGGAGTCATCCGCAGCGAGCTGCGCCGCCGCAAGGTCAAGGCCGTCATTCCCGACAAGCGCGAACAGATCATCGCACGAAAACGGCGTGGGAGTCGCGGCGGTCGCCCGCCCGGGTTCGACGCCACCGCCTACCGCGGTCGCAACGTGATCGAGCGATTCTTCGCACTCGCGAAGCAGTGGCGCGGCATCGCGACCCGCTTCGACAAACTCGCCATCACGTACCGCGCCGGCGTCACCCTCTGCGCCATCCTCACCTGGGTCCGACTATTGGGAGACACGACCTAGTCGATGCCGGCTTCGAGCTCGAGGAACTTCTTGTAGTCGCGGGCCTGGCCCTCGCTGAGGACCTTGAGGTTCACCCGCTTGGTGGTCCCGCCCCACCCGTCCGGGACGTCCTCGACGGCGCCGGGGATGTTCAGCAGCTGCCGGCGGAGGCCGAACAGCGCCTCCTGGACCGCGCCGGCCTGGCCGTCGTAGCGCTCGGCGCGCTCCGCCTCCCACGGCTCCACGTAGTCGAGGCGGGGTGCGGGACGGAACGTGGATCCGGGCTGGAACTCGCCGGTCACCTCGATTCGGCACGAGTTGCGGATGCGGTTGAACGACTCGGTGTCGCCACGGCCCCCGGCGACCTTGATGGCGTGCGCGATCGCCTCCTCGCGCTGGTCGGCGGGGAACACATGCTCGGGTGCGGTGTGGTCCCCGGAGCGGAACTGGGCCGCGGTGCCGATGCGGAGGGCGGTGCTGCCGCGGTTGCCGCCGAACCCGTACGTCTCGACGTAGTAGACGGGCTCGGACTGCTCGACCCAGAGAGTCCCGTCGATCGCGAGGTAGCCGTCCACCTCCTTCTGCGCGTTCGCTGCCACCTGCTCGGGGGTGTCCCCCTCGATGTGCGGGTTGTCACGCCACCCGCGGTCGAACGCGCGCCGGATGACGGTGGACGCGTCCGCGGGCATCGGCCCGACCACGCCGTCCACGTTCTGCGTGAGGGGCCGGTACAGCTTCCCGTCGTACGCGCGCAGCTCCTGCGTCTCGGTGACCCAGCCGTCGCGGTCGTACTTCTCCTCCGTGACGACGAACCCGACCGGGGCGTCGTCGGCGGTCGTGGCGGGGATGGTGACCTGCACGTCGAGGGTGCGCATGACGTCGCGGGGCTTTCGCGCGCGCGGCGGGATGACGTCTCGTTCCGTCCACTCCACGGTCAGCTCGGCGACGACGGGCTCGGGTGCGCCGCCGAGGGTGAGCTCGGGTGCGCTGTGGTGCTGCTGTCCGAACCGGCCGGTGTCCTTCTCGCGGGCGGCTTCACGGCGGGCGTCAACGGCAGTGGGGCTGGTCACGGGGTCTCCTCGGATGGTCGGATACCCCTCATGTGCGCGGCGGCCGCCACCCTTCGGCGAGGAGGGCGTCCGTTGCCGCGATCATCGCCTCGTTCGTGTCGCTGGTCTCCCACCGCACGCGCTCGAACTCGCGCTGCAGTGTCCAGCGGGCCTGGTGGGCGGCGTCGTCCGGGTGCGGCATCGGCGGCCACGGCTCGGGCCGGAGCAGGTGCGCGTCCCCGAGCGCGGCGATCACCTTTTCCGCGGTGGCCTCGTCGACGACGCCTGCGAGCGCCTCGCGGGCCGTCACTTCGTCTTCTCCTCGACGGTCAGGTCGCAGCGGGGGCATCCCCGGTAGATCGCGCCCGGCGTCGCGGGAGCCTCGTACCCGCAGCGGCCGCACTCGTTGACTGCGGGCTTCGGCTCGGGGGTGGGTGCGAGGTGGCGGGCGACCTCGTGGAGGACGTGGCACGCCCACGTGAAGTGCCAGGTGTAGTCCTCAGCGTCGATGTCGGAGACGTCGTAGAACTCGACGGTGCGGGAGACCCCGTCGATGTCCGTGTAGGCGAACTCGAACTCGTCGAGGCGGTTCCGGGCGCTGTCACTGGTCGAGTCCCACTCGATGTCCATGATGAGGTCGGCCAGCTTCGCGTCGAGCTCTGCGCGGTGCTCAGCGGGCACGTCGAAGTCGTCGGCGGCGTACCTGACGGATGCGCGGAGCGTGTCGAGGCTGAACTCGCGGGACTGCAGCCGGCACCCGCGGGTGAGCTTCTCCTGCCAGTAGTGCAGGTTCACCCGGCCCGTGAAGAACTCGAGCGGCCGGGTGAACATCCACCCGTCGGCCATGTCGCCGGAGGTGACCACTCCCCCGGGCCAGGTGTGCACGTCGGTGGAGCCCCACGTCTCGCCGGGGCGTCCGAACCGGATGTGTCGGTAGTCACCGTCCTGGTGGAGCACTTCGACGACGAAGCCGTCGGTTTCCCGGGCGAACTGCTCGGCGACCTTGGCGCCGGCGCTGCTCACTTCTCGCCCCTGTCGGTGGTGTCGCGGACGACGAGCACCCGCCAGCCGAGCGCGGCGACGGTGCGGACGACGGGCGATTCGAGGAGCGCGTCACGGAACGTGTTGGCTGCGTCCAGGTACTCAGGCTTAGCTTCGCTGGTCCCGGACGGGTCGTACTCGGGCCGGTTGCGCCTGAGGGTGGTCTTGCCCATGAGCGCGTAGTGAGTCTTCCCCCACAGGTGCCGGGCGGCTGCGGCCAGCAGGTACGCGACGCCGATCGCGAGCGCGAGTCCGGCGATGGCGATGAACGGGGTGAGGACGCCCCACGCGTAGTCGGTCATGTCTTCGCCTATGCGTGCGGGTGCAGGGTGCCTGTGTCGGTCAGTGGCCCTTCACGGGGGCGACGTCGAACCGGCCGTCGATCCAGACGTTGGCGTTCTTGCGGGTCAGCAGGGACGGGTTCACGGGCGTCTGGCTGGTGCCCATGTAGAAGAAGACATCGGCGTAGCAGAGGCCGACGGACGAACCGACCCGGACGCCGGCGGCGGTGAACTGCTCGTCGGGGGTGACGTTCAGGTACCCGACCTTGTCGGCGCACTTCGGGAAGTGGACGCGCACGCGGTTGTTGAACAGCTCGACCTTGGCGATGTTGTGCGAGCGGTGCCCGGCGTCGTTGAGAGCTGCCCACTTGGCCTTGTCGACCCACCGGATGGTGCCGTACACCTCGAACTGCTGCTCCTCCTGCTGCGGCGGTTGCTGCTGTTCGACCGGCGGGGCGGGGGTGATCGCGGTGGCGGTCATCCCGCCCAAGAAGGCCGCTGTGGCGATGACCACGCCCGCGAACGCTCGGTTGAGGGTCTGGTTCGGCATTGCTGCTCCTCGGAGGGTACGGGTGTGCGGCGCGGTCGCGAGCACGTCGATAGGGATGTACGCGGGCACGGCTGCCCGCGTGGGTCACGGGTTCACGCGCAGCCAGTCCCGGAGCACGTCCCACACCCCGAGCGCCTCCTCGTGCGCGGCAGTGTCCCGCCGGGGAACCTCACCGAACGGCAGCGCGGCGAGCTCGCGGAGGTTCTGCCCCCGGCTGGCTGGGTTCTGCTCGAGCGCGGTGCACAGCGACTTGGCCGCATCGAGCGTGGGCAGCTGCGCGCGGACGAGCAGCCCGGTCGGAACGTGCCAGACCGCCCACGTCTTGCCGGTGGACCCGTAGCGGGAGATGCCCCACGTGCCGTCGCCTGCGACGCATCGGTACCCGGTGACGGTGGACCGTTCGCCGGCGCTCTGGACATCGAATGTCGCGCGGGTGAACGGGACGGTGGTCTGCGGGATGTCGGGCGTGGCGGTGGCGGTCACGCTTTCCTACATGCGCGGTGCTGTCAGCCGATCGCGTCGATGAGCTCGTCGAAGTGCGCGTGGTACTCCTCGCGGGTGACGCGGAGGGTGCCGTCCGGGGCGACCGGGTCGTACACGTCCAGGTCGTCCGCGACGGCGCGGGCGACAGCCTGGGTGCGGACCTTCGAGAAGTGGCGGGGCGGGGTGGCGCGCTTGCCGGTGCCCTCGTGGAAGACATCGACGGTGCCCTTCAGTCCGGTGCCGGTGAGCTTTGCGACGAAGTACAGGCCGCGGGGGCTGACGTGCAGCACTTTCGCGTCGGCGAGCTCGCCGTTCTCGAGCATGATCTGGGTCACGGTGTCTCCCTCGGGTGTTCCAGGTCGGGTCGGCGCCTGAACTTCCGCAGCAGCTTCTGCACACTGATGCGGCGGACGCGGCGGGGCGCGTAGACGTTCTGCAGTCGGACACCCGACACGGGTCCGGCGCCCGCGACGACGAACACCTCCCCTGAGCGCTTGCCCTGCCACACCTGACCGGGCTGGACGACAGTGGACATCAGAACGTGTACACCGGCGTCGGGGCGGCGAGCGCAAGGGCTGACTCGTACAGGGGCCAGTTCAGGTCGGTGGTGAAGTCCGGGTCGCCCTCCCTGCGGCGGTACTCGATGAACGACGCGCGCTGCTCGCGTGCCCACGCGGTCTGCTTGCGGCGGAGCGCGTCCTGGTCGAGGTCGGCCAGTTCGGGGCGGGCGAGCATCTTCAGGGCGACACGGCCTGCGGCGGTCGCGTCGGCGGCGGCGCCGTGCGCGTCCTCGTCGGCGAGGGGCACCCCGTACAGCGGGGCGATCGCCGTGAGGGTGCGCTTGCCGCGACGCCACCGGTCGAGCTGCTTGTCGAGGATGAGGGTGTCGAGGACGTCGAGGACGCTGACGAGCGCGACCGGGTCGATGTGCCCGTACCGGCGCATCTCGTGGACGAGCATCGTGAGGTCGTAGGACGCGTTGTGAGCGACGACGGGGATGTCCAGGTCGGCGAAGGTGAGGAGCGCGGCGACGATCTCGGGGAGCACGTCCTGGAACGGGCGGCCTACGGCGAGCGCGTGCTCGGTGGTGACCCCATGGACTGCGGTGGCCGCGTCGGGGATGACGTACCCGTCGGGTGCGATGAGCCACTCCTGACCGGAGAGGACGTTCCCGGCCTCGTCGAGAACACCCACGAACGCGGTGACGATCCGGTCGGTCTCCGGGTCGATGCCGGTGGTCTCGAGGTCGAAGACGCCGACGGCTGGGTTGGGCATGTGGGGGTTCCTCCGCGGGCGGGTGGGCACTTCCCTCATGCGCGGTCGTCCGGTGAGGGCGGTCCACCTATGCGCGAGGGGGTGGGAGGTGTACATTGCGGCCAGATCGGCTCCGCTGGGGCAGCCGACCGAACTGGGGGCAAGGACATGGCAGACGACGTTGCGCCGGCCGGCACCGGCGGGGTGTGGCTGTGGTTCCCGACGAACAAGGGAGGGGTGCGCCGATCGGAGGTGACCTCGTTCGAGGTGGAGCGCACAGACGGCGAGTTCAAGGGCGGGCACCGGTCTTCGTTCACGATCAGGCTGTTCGGCCCGAACCTGGGCGACGGCGTGACGATGCGACCGCTGTTCTTCGGTCCGCAGCAGCTGTGCGAGTGGGTGGACATGGTGTTCCCCGGTGCGGCGTTCAGCCTCCTGCCGCCGCCGGTGGTGACCGAGGCGCCCGACTGGGAGGCGCCGGAGCAGCCCGCTCTCGCAGCCGGGGTGCGAGCCGTAGGGCAGTTCGGTCATGGGCCCGCGGACGCGATCCGGGTGATCGGTAACGGACTGGCGGGCGGGAACTCGTATGAGCCGGCGCAGGGCTATCACCCACCGCCCGGGGTCACCGTCGCGATCTGACGGCGGCGACCGTCAGGTCAGCGCGCGTCGAGGGCGCGGCGGAGGACAGCTTCCGCTTCGCCTGGGTCGGTGTGCTCCCCGGCGAGGAGATCGAGGGCCTCTTCGATGAGCTCTCGGTTCACGGGACCTTGACCTTCCGGGTACCCGGTGAGGTCGTCGGTGCGGATCACGCTCAGAGACCAGGCACGGCCGCCGACGAGACGGGTGGCACGGAACGGCTTCCAAGCGGGGACCGGGATGCCGCGCGGGCTGAGCGCGACGATCGCGAACTGTCCACTGCCGGTGGCGCCAGGGCGGGCGCGGCGGAGCGCCGCGCGGACCTGGTGCGGGAGGATGGCCAGGCGGCGGCGAATGCTGATGGTCATGCCGCCGCCTTCGCGAACTCGAGGACCTGCTCCTCGGAGACGGGGGTGAAGTCGTTCACGTCCACGCCCACGTTGAACATGCGACCGTCGATGCGGCGCTCACCGTGGATGTGGCCGTGCAGGAGCGGGAGGCCCTCATCCTTCGGGCGGAACTCCAGGTGGCGGTCCCGTTCGGTGTGGTCGCCCTGGTACGGGTAGTGGGACAGGGCGAGCCGGACACCGTGCAGGTCGATGGTGACGCCCTCCTCCGGCAGCACCGTGTACCCGGCCGCTTCGTAGCGGGCGCGGAACTTCTCGATGTACGCGGGCTTGTTCCGACCGGCGACGGACACCCGGTCGTGGTTGCCCGGCATCAGGAACTTGATGCCGTTGAGCCCTGCAGCGCACGCCAGCGACGCGTCGAACGACCCCAGGCACAGGTCGCCCAGGGCGAAGAAGACGTCGGTGGGCGCGACGACCGCGTTGTGACGGCGGATGATGTCGCTGTCCATCGCGTCCACGTGCGGGTACGGCCGGTCGGCGTACCGGATGATGTTCGCGTGCCCGAAGTGGTGGTCGGCGGAGAACCACACGCGCACGCCGCTCGGCAGCTCCAGGTGCGTCAGCAGCGTCGTCGTCATGGTGGCTCCTATGCGTTCACCAGGCGTCGGCGGCGTCCAGCATCGCGGGCACGTCCGTTCGCGCGCCCGGCCATCCGGCAGCCCACGCGTCCGCCCACCTCTTCTGCGCCGCGGTCAGCTCCTTCGCCGCCTTCTTCTCCTGGGCGGTCGCTTCCTTCAGGATGAGGCGGAGACGCCGCATGATGTCCTTCTTCGTGGCGAGCGCAGCCTCGTGATGCTGGACGGCTGAGCGGTGGTCGCGGATCAGCTCGGAGACGGGCGTGTATGTGCGCTTCGCGGGCCGGGCGCGGTGGCCGGTGCCCTCGCTGGTGTTGTACGTGACCGGGGCGCGCTTGCCGAGCAGGTACTCCTTCAGCGGCCCATCCGCCAGCGCGGACGCCTCCGCGTGGACGGCTTCCATCCGCTCGAACTCGGGGGTCGTCTTCGCGAGGTCGGCTGCGAGCCTGTTCACTTCGTCCACGCGTACGGCGCGCTTGTCCTCACCCCACGTCCCCTTCTCTGTGGCCGGGGACAGCGGCTTCACACCCCGGGAGTGGCCGGAGACGGTGCCGAACTCCAACTCCTGCTCGCGGGAGATCGGCGTGCGCTCGTCGATCGCGCGGATGAGGAGGTTCAGCTGCCCGAGGAAGGTCACTGCACGGGTGCGCTCGCGGGCGGCGTGCCGGGTGGCTGCGCGCGCGGTGTCGTTCTGCGCGGACGCCGCGGTGGGGTCGCCGGTGAGGAGCCACCACACGGGACGGCGACCTGACGTGTACGCGTTCCGCTCGGCGATGAGCTGTTTGTAGTCGCGGATCCGGTCCACGTTCTCGCGGGCGAGGATGAGCTCGCGCGCCTGCTCCGGATCGAGGGCGAGGGTGTCGGTGTCCTCGTCGAGATGGTCGTCGCCGACGGAGTACCCGACGACGACTTTCAGGCTGCCGTCGGAGCGCGGTTCGAGGTGGAACACGGCGAGCGCGACCTGCGCAGCAGCGTGCCGAAGGTCGCGGCCGCGATCGGCATGAACTACTACTCGCTCCGGGACAACCTCCTCGGGAACAGCGACATCCGCCTGTCCACCATGCTCGCCGTGCTCGACGCGCTGGGCATGACGCTCGAGGACCTCGTGGCGGGCGCCCGCGTCCGGGAGCGAGAGGAAGCGCGGAGGGCGAGCCGTTCGCGCCGGTCCGCTGCGATGTGAGCGGGCGGGTCCTGTCCGCGGTGTTTGGCACGATGGACGTATGAGCGTGACCCCGCAGGCTCTCGTCGACGAGCTCCACGCCGAGATCAAACGCCGCAGCAGCGTCCCGAAGGTCGCGAAGGCCGTGGGGATCGACTACTCGACGCTGCGCGCGAACCTGCGGCACGAGACGAGCATGAAGCTGTCCACACTGCTCGCCGCCTGCCAGGCGATCGGGATGACCTTCGACGACCTGTACGAGATCACGAAGGCGAGGTTGGAGCTCACTCGTCCGCGGGCCGAGGAGCTCACCGCGCGGTGACCGCTCCGGCGAGCTCGCACCACGCCGTCCGGCCGCCGGGGCTCCCGCGCGCGACCGTGGGGTCCGCGGCTCTCGGTAGTCTGCCGTCATGCTGACCCGGAAGGAGATCCAGGCGGCGAAGAGGACTCCGCCGCCGGTGCCGCTGGACGAGCCGACCGTCCGCAAGCTGATCGCGCTGCGCCCCGAGGATTCCCTCGCGGAGCGGACCGCGAACGCTGCGTACCTGGACGGGCTGGCCGCGCAGAACGCTGCGCTGCTGCCCGGACGGGCGGTTGCCGAGCGGCTGCTGATGTTCGCTCACGTCCGACAGCGGATCGAGCAGGAGTTCGAGGCCGCCGGCTTGGACGTATAGCGCGCTCGGCAGGACTCGAACCCACACAGACAGAGGCCCAGAACCTCCCGCTCTCCCATTGAGCTACGAGCGCAGTACCGACCCTATGCGGTGCACCCCCGCGCAGTGCGCGACAGAACGTACCTCGATAGCCATGTCGGGGTACGTTCTGTTCGAAGGGGTGCGGACATTCGCCCGGAGAGCCTCGACGCGCAGATGGTCCGGGTCGCCGGGAACCTTCACCCCGTCTTCGGGGCGTGAGTCAGGCGGCGCGGACCCACTCGGTGGCCTGGTACGGGCTGAGCCCGGTGATGTCGTCGATGTAGAGGTTGTCGCTGAGGACGGCGTACTCGCGGGCGCGGCGGGCCCGGTTCGCGTTGTTGCGGATGTCGTACGCGGCCACGCGCCGGTCCGGGTACAGCTCGTTCGGGATGACCGGCTCGTCGTCGTACGTGAGCAGCCACCGGGCAGGCGTGTGGTTGAGGGCGTCCGCGAGTCGCTGGTGGGTGGCCTGGTCGAACCCGTGCGCGTACAGGCGGTTGCCTTCACGGACATACGGCGGGTCCACGAACAGCAGCAGTTCGTCCTCGACGCCGACGTCGCCGTTGAGGTCTTCGATGAACCCGATCCCGTCCCCGTGGTGCACCCGGATGCGGGAGGCGAACGAGGAGATGTGGCGGATGCGGTCGGCGAGCTCGGGCGCGTTGAACCGGGCGCCGATGTCGCTCATGACGCCGGAGCCGGGTGTGATCATTCCGGAGCGTGAGCAGCGGTTGACGATGAACGCGGCATACGCGAGCTCGAACTGGTCCGCTCCCGCAGGGTCAGCGAGCAGCTGCCGCGACCGCTCGTACAGCTCGAGGGAGGGGGCGGTGCGCGCCACGCGCGCCGCGAGCTCGTCGCCGGCGTTCACGAGGGCGAACCAGAAGGCTGCGATCGCGGGGTTCGCGTCGACGAGCCACACTTCCTCTACGGCTTCCCGATCGAGGAGGGTGAGCGCAGCCCCGGCGCCGCCGGCGAACGGTTCCATCCAGACCTCGACGTCCATCAGGCCACCCTGGTCGGCGAACATGTCGGCGAGCCACGGCGCCATCGCGGCCTTCCCACCGGGGTACCGGAGCGGGCTGACGTAACGACGGGTGGTGCTCATGGGCATCTCCATGCGCGGGCCGCGGTCATTTCGAGGTCTTGGCGACCTTCTTCGCGGCGGGCTTCTTCGCCGTGGCGGGCTTCTTCTTGGTCGTCCTCTTCGCCGCGGCGACGTGCAGGCGGTACTCGTTCCGAACCTCCGCCTGCGAGGAGCCGGCGTACTTCCACTTCTTGCAGACGCAGGCGCCGTTGGTCACCGACCCGTCCCCGCGTACGTGGTTCCAGGTGGTGGTCAGCTTGTGGCCTTGCAGTCGCATCGTGGTTCTCGTCTCGTCGGCGGGCTTGGACATCACTCATGTACGAGGCTCGACCGACCGGGTTGCGTCGGTGTTGCACCCGGTGTTGCGCCGGTGTTGCTTCACCGGTCGACGGTGCGTGCGTCGTGCTCGTCGAGCGCTGTGACGATGATCTCCGCGATCCTCTCGGGGCCTTCGGCGAACTCGCCGAGCGGGATCGCCGCGAGCGCCCGGGCGACAGCCTGCACCCGGTCGCCGGAGGAGACCGGGCGTTCCCACAGCGGCATGCCGCCGTCGTCGGTGCCCCAGAACTCGAGCTTCTTCACGTCCGGTTGGTCGACGTGGGTTCCGAAGGTGAACCAGCCGGCGGGCGGACGTGTGAGAGTGCGTTGCAGTCGCTCATACGGGCCGCGGTACGGGTCGTACTGCTGGCCGGTCCCCTCCTCCGCGAAGACCTTGATGGTGCGGCCGTCGTCCTGCACGTGGATCTCGGCGCCGGGCGTAGCGGCCACCGAACACGCGGCCGCTGTTGTCGATGACCTCGATCCGGGTGACGTTCGGGTGCCGGGTCACCGTCGGCGGGGTGTTCGGCCCTGGGCCGAACACAGCTGCGTGCCGTGCGGCGGCCTTCATTACCTTTCTGGCATCCGCCTGCCGCTGACGATCTCGCATAGGGGGTCTCCTTCTCTGCGGGGTCTCCCCTATGCGTGGATGGCGTTCAGTTCGCGGGTGAGGAACGCGAGCTGCTCCCCGATGCCGAGGCCCTTCATCGGGATGTCGTTGGGCAGCGTCGTGCGCCACCGGATGGTCTGGTACTGCTCGCCGGCGAGGACGACCAGGTGCGGGTCGTCGAACGCAGCCGCGGCCTCCTCGATCTGCCGGGCGGTCTCGGTCGCCCAGTCCCAGATGGGCGGCCCAGTGACCTTGTCGCCGAGGCGGACGTTGTACGGGTCGGGCACCTCGTCGGGGTGGACGAGGTGGTGCTTGGCGCTGAGGATGAACCACACGTCGCAGGTGGCTTGGGCGTACGCGGACGCCTTCCGGAACAGCTGCGACACGTACAGATCACGGGCTGGTGCGGGGCGCTGCAGCTTCTGTGCTGCGCAGCCGACGGGGCCGATGCGGGTCATGGTGTTGCTCCCTTCCGCGGTCCTCATGCGCGGGGTGGTCCCGGCGGATGTCGCGGCGTGCCCGTACGATCAGCGCGTGGTGATGACGTGGCGGGAGGCGGAGGAGCTCGCGGCCGCTCACATGCGGTGGCTCGGGTTCGACGACGCTGCGGTGACCGGGCCCGGCACCGACGGCGGCCTCGACGTGATCGCCAGCGGCGCGGTCGCGCAGGTGAAGCACCACGCATCTCCTGTCGGCGCGCCCGACGTGCAAAGGCTGCGGGGCGCGGCTTTCAACACGTACAACGCGCTCTTCTACTCGTCATCCGGGTACACGCCCGCCGCTATCGCTGCGGCGCAGCGCACGGATGTCGCCCTGTTCCGCATCAACCTCGACCGCACGGTCACGGCTATGAACGACCGGGCGGTGGAGCTGCGGCCGCCACCGCCACCGTCGGCGCGTGAACTGGAACGTCGCGAGGTGTGGGCGGTCCTGCAGCCTCAGCGGCTCCGGCAACGCGCGTGGCTCGACGCGACGCTGCCCAGGCTGGCGGGTGTCACGCCGCTCCTGAGCCGGGGAGACCTGTACAAGTGGCAAGTGAACCCGAGTGCCGTCGTCGAGGCCGTGCGCGCTCAGGCGCGAACCTGCGGCTCCGCGCTCATCAACGTCAGTGCCGACCTCCGCACAGACGCGCGGGCAGAATCTCAGGCGGACCTGTTCGCGGAGCACCCCGAGGCCCGCGAGCACTACCCGCAGCTGAACGACCAGTTCCAGGACCTGCCGGCGCTCGCTGCGAGGGTTCGCGAGCAGTCCGCGGTGCTCGACAGGCTGGAAGCGTGGGCCGCTAGCCAGGTCCGCTACCCTAAGGTCCTCGCTTCGCTCGTCCGCGCGATAGCTCGGGACGAGATCACCCAGGACCCGGACGAGTGGGCAGGCATCCCGGTGGACGTGGTGCTGCCGGGGGTATGACAGTCAACCCGCGGGCGTGTACACGAGCTGGGCGCCGGCGGTGCACGTGTCGCCGCTGACGGGTGTGGGGACGCCTGGTGGGAGGCCACCGGCGGCGGCGATCGCGGCGAGCGGCGTGCTCCCGGTCCCTTCGACGTCGGAGGCGCTGGTGCGGGCGAGGTAGGTGCCGGAATCGCTCTTGCCGACGGCGGCGTACCCGATGCCGAGCGCGGCCGCGGACACGCACAGGGGCCGTTCCGCGGGCAGGTCGCGGCCACGCACGGTGCCTGCCTTCTCTTGCAGTTGGCTGCCGTTCCAGTAGCTGCGAGTCTTGAGGAGCGCTCGCTCCTCGAGCGTCTGCACGAACGCCAGGTCCGCGGAGACCGCGGAGTCGTGGGCTTCGTCGATCCACCCGGGCACCTGGATGATGCCGAACGCGGCGGTCATCGCGGTGATGGTGATCGCGCCGAGCGCGACGAACGGGTGGGACACGGCGGGTGCCTTTCAGGGCGTGGTGGGCTCGCCTTTCACCCTGCGGCGACCTGCCGGGCGTGCTCGATGTCGGCGACGGTCTGCGCGGGGTCAGTCGGCGTCGGCGACCAGCACGTACCCGGTGTTGTTCGGGCGGAACCGGTTCAGGCGGATCCGCGTTTGGCGGCCGACCGCACGCTCGCGTTCCTGCGGTGGCGCGGCGGTGCGGGCGGTGAGCACCTTCACGGTCGCGTGTGTCGCGTCGACGCTCACGACCTCGACGGTGCGGCCGCGGGAGCGCACGTCGTTGTCGGCCCACACCTGGCGGGGCTTCACATCGGTCATCTCGTCCTCCTTCGACCGGGTCATGCGCGGTGCGGTGGTGTTCACCGCGCAGGCACCGGGGTGCGGGCGGTGGCGCGCAGGTCGCGGGCGCCGATGAGCTCCTGCATGACGGCGTCGAACCGGACGGTCGCCACGCGCGTGTCGCCCCACTGTCCGTCCGTGAGCCCTGCGGGCTTCGGCTGGGAGGCGGGGACCCAGTGCCCGAACTCGAACCCTGGGACGTCGGTGAGCTCTCGACCGTGCGCGTTGTGCATCGTGAACCCGGCACCGAGCTGCAGGCCGGTGAGGGCGGACTGGATGGTCGCGGCCACCGGGGACGCGCACGACGCGGCCTGGTGCCGCTGCACCGTCCGGGTGAGGGACGCGAGCGATCCGTCGTCCGCCACCGTCCAGATGACGGTGACGCACTCGGGGAGGATGTCAGCCGGGTTCGAGAGGGAGGTGGCGGGGACCGCGGCCGGGTCGATGACGGTGGTCACCTCGTCGTCGGACCAGGTGATGGTGGCGGCGGAGGAGACGGCGTTCTCGAAGTCGTCGAGCATCGTCTGCGCGAGGACGGCACGGTCCATCGCCTCCGTGAGGCTGGCGCCGGTGCGAAGTGCGGTGATGGCGGCGGTGCCCATCACGATGAGCAGGATGGGCGCGATGATCAGCACTGCGATGTGCGTGTACACCCAGCCGCGCTCGTCGCGCAGGAGGCGGCGGAAGCTGTTCGTGCCCGTCATCCGGTCACCACCGTCCGGTACGGCTCCCACACGGTCCGGGTGGGAGTGCTGGCGCCCGCGTCCAGCCACACACCGTCGGTGAGGATGAGCGGGGTCCTCCGGAACTCGACCGTGTAGGACCGGGTCTGCGTGCGCCCGCGGGTGGTGGTGACGTCGAACGTCACCCGGCAGTCGCTTCCTGCGGCGGTGGCGGTGTGGAAGTCGATGTTCTCGTGCGGGGTGGCGAAGTAGCCCGTCGGGGAGTACATCGGGTTCGCCATCTGCGTGGCGAGCGCAGCGCACGTGGTCCGCAGGTTCAGGTCGGCTTGCAGCGCGGCGACGGCGGAGCGCACCTGTGCTGCGGCGTTCCGGTCCGCGTCCGCGGTGCCTTTCGCTGCGGCGGCGGTTGCGATGGACGCGGCGACGCTGGCGATGATGATGATGCCGATGATCGCGAACACCGGGGCGAGGGTCGCGCCTCCTCGGGTGTCGCGGAGCAGAGCACGGAGCCGGCCGATCACAGTCCCGACCCCACGTCGGCGACCAGCTCGGTCGCGAAGAAGCATCGCCCGTCGGCCGGTGCGCAGTCGGCGTACCCGATGTCGGTGGTGCGGCTGACGGTGATCGTCACCCGGGCGGTCCGCGCGGACGGGTTCTTCTCCACCTGGCGGTGCGCGACGACCTCCGTGCGCTCGTCCGGGTGGAGGGTGATCTCGGCGCTGTCCGGGAGGGTCGTCAGGTGCGAGTAGCCGCGGGCGGTGTCCGCGTAGAGCGCCTCGTAGGCGGCGTCCTCGAGCGCGGCGTTCCGTCCGTACAGGCCGGCGGTGACTAGCCCGGTGATGAGCCCGGACGCGACGCCGACGCTGACGATCGTGAACACGGCGGCACCGCCGACGACGAGCGCGGGCGCGTTGCCTCGCTCGTCTCGCTGCAGCGTGCGGAAGATGCCGGTCATGTCGGGTCCTCTATGCGCCGGGAACGAAGGAGAGGCCAGGTGCGACTGCCCGATCGCACCTGGCCCCTTGTGAGCCCTTGCGGGCCCAGCGGCAGACCTCAGCAGAGGTCGTGCGGCTCGGAGGCGCCCATTGCCTCCGGGTCCGCGAGTTCTGTGGAAGGGGCCAGGCGAGTGCCCACCTCACCTGGCCCCTGGCGCCGGACGGTGCCGGCGGACTGAGTCAGCCTTACGGCGTGATGCCGAGGTCGGCGAGCGTGATCTCCTCGAAGCCCTCCGCCACGACGCCGAGCTCCGTGTTCAGGTCGGCGAGCGCGTCGGCGACGACGCCGGCGTGCTCCGACAGCTCGACCTTGACGATCTCGCCGCCGTTGACACGGCCGAACAGGTTGCCCGACTCGGACGCGATGGCCACGACGTAGTCGGTGTCGTTGTC